>Ga0123335_1003083_pt1 | contig 23795 bp, 15 predicted proteins | sample BiotimSIPDNA_2_FD_89707 | JGI IMG/M metagenome (GOLD analysis project Ga0123335, IMG submission 89707) | Anaerobic biogas reactor microbial communites from Washington, USA - Biogas_R2 time_0 SIP DNA | ecosystem: Engineered > Bioreactor > Anaerobic > Unclassified | place: Washington, USA...
GAATATACCAAGTTATACCGACATGCGATATCTTGTCTGGATCTCCAATGCAGGGTTCGGCAATTACGATCTTGACAAAATCAATTTTATACGTGGATCGATGGAAGAGCTGTTACCCTATGTAAAGAGTTACACTTTATCAACTAACTATACCGGTGACCCCTCTTACGAAACGAACTGGACCGGCGGACCTCCCCCGAGGGTACTCGATTCAACATCAGCCATAAACTCCCGTTTTCTTGATCCTAAGCCGTTTCTTGTCCCGCAGATCAGCAATCCGGTCCGCGGGGGAAATGTTACTGTTAATTTTACATTACCGGTTGAATTTACAGTGGAAATGGGTATTTTCAATCTCAAAGGCGCGCTGGTACGCAGGCTTGGCAAGCAGTTTTTATCTGCAGGCAGCTATAGTACCATGTGGAATGGATGCGACGACAGTGGTTCCCGTGTACCGTCAGGAAAGTACATAATAAAGCTCAAGTTCGGATCTCCTGTTGTTTGCGATCAGGTACTGATAAGCAGATAACCAAAATTAAAACCAGAACAATTATTACAGGAGCCCTCTGAATGTACACTATTTTTTTTCGTAAAGTATCTCAGATATGTGTCACTGCGCTCATTCTTTCCGTTCCGGCAGTTTTCGGTCAGAACCTTGGGACTGTGAATCTTCCATCGACTATTGCCGATGCTGGTGTGCAGATAGTGGACATGGTACCTGTTAAGCCTCAGCAGATTGGCTACTGCGAAGGTCCTGTTGTCAAGGATGGCACATTGTACTTTTCAGAGCAGAATGCAGGGATCATATGGAAAGTAACCGCCTCCGGGACTGTATCGAAATGGATGACCATGAATCCAGCATATGTAAATGGCCTGGACATTGCTCCAAGTGGCAATCTGGCGATTTGTGAAAAGACCCGTATTACAGAGCGGGATTATGACGGCAATCTGATCCGTGTAATAACAAGCGGTAATAACTGGGGACAGGGAGCAAATGACCTGACCTTTGCATCTAACGGCGATATGTTCTTTACCGCCTTCAATCAGCATTTCTGGTTTCACTCAGCCGACAGCTCGGTTAACCACGACTATAACTTCAATCAGCCGCAAAACATCAATTTCAACGGTATAGAATATATAGAAGAAAAGGGAATTCTTTACGCATGCCAATGGGGACAGAATAAGGTCCTGAAATACAGTGTCAATGAGAACAGAGACGTGAATACCAACAACCCTGTCACATTCGCCGCAATTGCCGGTCCAGACGGCATTACAGTGGATGAAAATTATAATGTTTATATCGCCAGCAACAACTTTTCTACCGGTGGAATCTATGTATATGATTCTTCGGGGAATCAGCTTGGCAACATTCTCATGCGGCAGGACAACAACCCCGGTTCCAATGCCAGTAATTGTGTTTTTGGCGGCCCGGAAAATAAGACCCTCTATATCACAGGCGACAATGGAGCATATAAAGTACAGCTCAAGGTTGCAGGAAGAATCAGACCGGGAAACACGGCTATCCTGAATAAAAATTTGTACAGGCATTCAGTTTCTGAGGCAAACAGGCAGGATCCGGAGTTTATCATATCCAGAACCGGAAACCAACTGCAGTTAAGCTTCTCTGGAAAATCAAATGCCACGGGTGCCATCTACATGCCCTCTGGAAAAAGACTGCACTCATTTTCTTTCTCTGGCTCCACTCCCCTGCTCTGGCAGCCCCCATCCAAAGGGATTTACGTTGCGCGAGTCTCCTGTAGTAACAGAACGATTTCGGAAGTAATCGGGTTTGATTGATTTGGAATCGTCAATACTCAGGTATTTGGGGGCATAACCATACTGAACCTGAGAGGCCCTACTACCGAACAATGCACGGGTTTTCACTTCGGAATCGGGATCCGAATCGGAAAACAAAATAGCAGGTGTGGGCATTTTAGCCAACGGATTCAATGCCTCTGTATATATCTCAGAGAGGACAATCTGTCATTTTTCATTATATTAATCAGTGGATGCAGCAGCATGCCTATGCTGTACACCAAAATCAGATTAAAAATTAAATGAGCCCGGTTCAGGCACCATTTCTTCAAATTGTTAATTCGACACTATCAACATAAGGGGACAGATATGAAATTTAGATTGATAGCTGCTATAGTGGCTACCATAGTGATGAATGGCTTCGCACAGGACAACACACTTGTTCTTGATGTCAGTAACGCGAGGGACACAATTAGAAAAGATGTTTACGGTGGGCTTCTGGAAGACTGGGGCCGAGATATGTACAACGGTATCTATGTAGGCAAAAGTTCTTCAATACCAAACACTAACGGAATGCGTAATGACATAATTGCTGGCCTCAAAGAGATCGACATCGGTGTTATGCAATTTCCCGGGGGATGTAAGGCAGAAGTTTATCATTGGAAAAATGGCGTCGGCACTACCCGGGCTGGTGGTGATATGGTGAATGGAATGGGTACTGATGAGTATTTCCAACTCTGTGAGTTGGTGGGTTCTGCTCCATTTATTCAAGCAAACTGTAAAGAGGGATCTCCAGCAGAAATGAAGGCCTGGCTTGAATACATTAATGAAAATTTCCCTGATAAGCTCAAATATCTTGGAATGGGCAATGAACCCTGGGGTGGATGCTATACAGGTATAACTGTCGATGCATATCTGACTAACTGGTATGATAAATTCAATGTTGCCATTCCGGAAGTATTTAATGGTAAGATCGTAAGAATAGCAGCTGCTGGTTTCAATGATGAAAATACTACCAATTTTTCGTGGACCGATGAGGTTTTGCGCCGTGAGATTGGAAATGTAGAAGGAATCTCCTGGCATTATTATACCTCCAGAACCTGGAATGATGCTCAAAGGTACAGCTGTATGGATTTTAACGAAGCCGATTACTACGGAATGCTTAAGTTAGGGTATAATATTGAAGCTATCGGGAAAAAAGTAATGGCAATTATGGATCAGAGAGATCCCAACAATACAATTAGTTTACAGCCAGACGAATGGGGTGCATGGAATCAGGCAATCCCCGACATGGGCCTTTCCTATCAGCAGATGACTGTTCGTGAAGCACAGCTTACAGCTCAGCATCTCAACTATTTTAACAACAACTGCAAACGTATCCGAATGGCACAGTGCGCGCAACCGGTCAATGCAATCCATTCGTTCTTCTTGACAAAAAACCCACCGACAACCGAATTGATCAAAACTCCGGCTTTTTATGTCTACAAGCTTTATGTGCCACACCATAATGCCATCATGGTACCTTCAACACTCACTTGCGGAAAGGTGAATGACCTGCCGGTTATGACTGCTTCTGCTTCTGTCAAAAACGGGTTACTTCATATCAGTGTGAATAATTTCCATGCAACAGCTACACAAACATTGTCAATTACTATAAATGGGGAGACCTATGAAAAGATTACAGGTCAGATTGTCAATGGCCCACATTTCAACAGTTATAACGATTATGGCAAGGCCGAGGCTGTGACTCTGCAAACTTTTGAATCTTCAAATTTCTCATTAAACGGTAATAAAGTAACGGTGACATTACCGGCACATAGCGTGGTTATGCTTGAACTCACTTCGCCCAATGTTGGTACTATTTCCAATGGCCGCAGGGAAAAATCTCAAAAGATTTCAGTAATCAAAACTCTTGGTAATCAAATTGTGGTGAAGCATGGTTTGGCCAGTTCTACTCCAGTTACGCTTTCATTATTTACAATTGATGGAAAATCAGCAGTTCCGGCATACTGTACAGTTGCCGGAACAGGCTCACTTAAATGGAGACCGAATGTAAGCGGGTCCAATGGAAGAATATACACTTTACGTATAAATGCAGAAGGTGTAAATCAATCACAAAAAGTGATACTGACAGAGTAAAATCTCTTAGCGTCTTTTTTATCAGATTGCATTATACAATTTAGTCCGTCCCGAAGAAAAAACAGGACGGACTTTTTTTTAAACATTAATAGAAATCAACGAGTGAGGAATGCAGGATAATACGACTACTATCTCCAATTTCCCCCCCCAAAGCCCCGCGTTTTCCTTCCCTTCGGTTCTGTGAAGGAGGAAAAATTGAGTAAGGAAAAAAGCGGGTGTGAGTAGAGTACAGGCAAACAGAAATCAAGCTTGAATCGGGAATGACAAGAGAGGTGATTTGATAAAGCCAGACCATTTTAACTATGTAAATTAAGATATCGCAAATGAAAGCAGATGTTTCATTTGTGCAGGGGGTGGAGTGCTACTTTCCTCCAAATCTTACAATATCACTTTCAGCCCGCTGGTTAAGGTAACAGAGTTTTATCCACTCTGCTGAACGAGCTGCTCTTTCTATTCGTATTTCATCCATGGTACCTTTGAAGAACTCACTGATTTCGTCTTCATAATAACGCCCACCCAGCATAAGCGGATTGACATTGTTGGAACGTGGATTCATGCCGATACTTTTCGAAGTATCTACAATCTCTCCATTGACATACAATCGAACTCTGTCACCATCAAATGTGCTGGTTATATAATACCAGGTTTCCAGAGTCATCGGACATGGCACAGAATCGTAGGAGTCTTTAAAAATACCGCGCCAGACAAAAGTATCTACAAAATGCTCAGCCTGAAAGCCTCTCCATCTTGCATTGTACCAAAGCGTATAAGATGACTCTTTGATGATAAATCTCCAGTTAGGGCATAATCCTTTTTCCGCCTTTACCCAGCAGCTCAGTGTGTAATTTCCGTCCAGATTAAGCATACCGGCGTTAATATTATCGCTGACACCGTCAAACACTAGTCCATCACCAACCATGCCCCTCACAACACTCTCTGAGCTCATGGAACTGCTTGACGTCCCGTTATAACCATTGCCGGTGCGGTCCAATATACACCCTTCACCAGTTGAGGGATCTTCATTAAGATGCCACACCCCCACAAAGCCGAGTGCCGTATCAAAAACAGCAGCACCATTTGACTTCTTTACAGCAGCACTTCCGCCCCATTTCAATAATATGCGTTGTTCGGTACTGCTTCCGCTGATAGTATCAATTTTTACCCAGATTGTGGCACGTCCTGACTTTGGATCCCATTGTTCAATTTCAAAAGGCAGCGATTTTCCATCTGCCTTTGCAAATCGGATATCATCGCCATCTGGATCGGCCTTATCAAAATCGAATGATGAATCGTCAAACCTTACAAGCACAGGGAAGCCGGTTATTGAGAAACCTTTCAGATCTGCGGCGGACGTATTCAGGTATAAAAACTCTGAATAAACCGCTTTTCCAGAGATATTAACTGTAAGAGTGTCCTCAGGAATGGTTTTTAAATTCAGCAGCTCTCTTTCGGTACCGGCCTTGACACCATCACAGACAATCAAATCCAGATAACCTTCAGGCAGATCATTTATCATAAACGATCCGTTCTGATCAACCTGCACCAGCCTTTCAAGCCCCTTTACCTGCACAAACAGCTTCTGTTCCCCGGTTCCATCAGAATCGACATGTCCTTTTAAAACCGCATAGGGATGCAGAGAATCGGTTCCAAGGTCAAGAGTGTCGTCATCAGTCGCAATTGTACAATTAAAAACAGTCACACCCGATAAAGATACTGTATCGTTCACCTCTACACAGTAATCACCATGATCTAAATCGGTAATTAGAAACCTGCCGAGAGAATCGGTAAGTACCTCTTTACTTTTTATGGCCTGCTTTGCAAGAGCCGGCGAACTGACATAATCGGCCTGGCGCAGGCGCACAAGACTGCCCGCGGCAGGAGTTCCGTCAGAATTCATCACACATGCACAGATTCCATTGGTCGTCTCCGATCCCCCTTTGCTCCCGGCAATATCTCCAATTGAACATGCAGAGACCAGTGCCAGAAAAACCGGAAATGCTATCAGGAGGTGTTTCACTGATCGCCTCCAAGAGTAACCGATAATGGGATGACCTGAATATTAACCTGAAAAACAGTGTCGGGTGCATTCTCGTTTTCTAGTGAAAGAATAGACTGCCTGAATTGACGGATACGCTCTCTTATCTCCGGAAGATCTTTCGTGGAGAGAGCTACTGTTACGGTAGATACATCACGAAGCTCTTTAGGGTGTACATCCAGAGACTGCGCAGAAAGACTGATCGTCTCTTTCTGAAAAGTATGAATGGCTGCCGATTGCCACCGCTCACCGCTTGTCACAAATGCGTCGGTAGGACGGTAAATGCCATCCTCTCCGCATTTTAACAATCCTATTTTCATAAGAATACGGATCGATTCCTGTGCCTGCTTGGCGGTGATGGAAGGGGTCATCAGCATGGCGAGTTTTTTATAATCGCCTTTGAATTCATAGATAGAGAGAAGCGCATGAATTGCACTGTGATACCATTTCTGATAAAAAGCATACTGCCATTCCTCTACAGGCCTGGCGCCGGGCTCCCGAAGCGCCATCAATCTTTCAAAGTAAAGTTTTATATCGGAAGTTGTTTTGGCTTTATTATAACTGACTAACACTTCAAAATATCGTGATTCGCGCTCTGAAAACTTGAAAAACTCACAAATCGGTGCGATGGATCTTTTGGCCAGATGGTGTTTTCCCTGGATCACTTTCAGCAGAAATCCCGGGTCAAGCTTCATATGAATACCCAGGTACCGGAAAGAGATGTAGGGATTATCCCGTTTTTTTTCCTCGTAGAAATCACGAAGGAACTTCTGGTAGTCGAAATATTCAAATATTCGCTTCATACTATTATAATATACAACTTTTCATGCATTATACAGGTACAGAATGCATATTTGTTGAACCAATATTCAAGGGGATTGCTGGAAAGGCGGATTCCATACGAAGATGTAACTTTTTCTTATCTTCCATAAATACAGCAGGTTATACAGCAGATCAGTATCGGCACTACTGTTTAACAATTGATACTACCGAAGAGTTCATAACCTGGTTGCGGTAGCAAAGCTTTATCCAGTCAGGAGAGCACGCCCGGTCAATGATGCGTACTTCATCAATTTTACCGTCAAAATAGTAAGATCTATCAACAATATCGCCCAGAAGATTTCCGATTGTAACATCATAGGAATCGTCAAATGATCTTTTCAGGGGCCAGATTTCAGTTACACTGTCAGTGCAGATTCCATTGACGTAGAGGTACTGGTTTTTGCCTTTACGTACACCTGTGACAAGAGTCCATATACCCGATTCAGCTGCAGAGCTGGTTATTTCCCACCCGGTACCGTTCTTGTATTCAGTAAATTCCCAATGATGCATTTGCAGCTTTTCCATCTGGTACTGAAGCCACCCTTTACCAACAATTGTATTATAAAGAGTGTCCAGGGTATCAAGATATGCCCACGCGCTAAGGGTGTAGTAACTGTTTTCGGGAAAATTAAGCTTACTGTCGGCAGATTGCTTAATTTGAATATATTGAGATTGACCATCAAATTCATAAGCATCACCAATAATCCCTGTAACAGAAACTGGCACATTGATTAGAGTGCCATCATAATTGTTTACAGTGGCATCATTTATGTTCTTCACCCCATCACCATCCATGTGCCATACACCCTGAAAGCCCCGAGCAGTATCGAAAACCAGTCCACTGTTGGATAAGCCTGCCGCTGAATTATTTCCCCAATACATGTAAATAAACTGATCACTGTCATTGCCGTAGACTGTATCTATTTTCACCCATACAGCCGCATTGCTGCCCCCTTTATTCCAGGACTCAATCTGATAGTTCAGCGGCGAACAATCGGCTTTGGAAAACCTGAGATCTCCTCCATCAGTTTTGGCGACAGAAAAATCGAAATTTTTGCTGTCGAGACGTACAAGAAGAGGAAATCCAATCAAGTTCTCTGATATATCCGCACCGTCTGAAGTCGTGTTTATAGAAACCTTCGCCATTTTTTTCCATGCCATATATTCCGATATCATCAACGAACCGGATGCCGAGATATTTACATTTTTGTAAATTCGAACCGGCGCATCAGAATTATTTCTGATAAAGCAGATCTGTGGATACCGCCCCTGTGCAACAGAATCAATCACTACGGTTTTTCCCTCAACTTTTGAAACACAACCAACTGTACCGGCCAGATATACAAATCCGGAATCAAGAGAGTCTGGAACCTGCACGGTTATTTTTACAGCCGGCTTAAGTGTGTCAAGCCGGGTTGAATCACTGTATGATGAATCCACATCGGGAATACTAATGTAAAATCGGGTTTTTTGGACAATATGAACCGCCTCAAGAGAATAATCACCGGCACTGACATTTTTAAAGGAGTACTTTCCTGTTGAATCCGTCGTATCTTTAAGGACAGCGACGTCTTCAGATACACTGTCAATGGGAGCGTAATCAGCAGGAATCAGAAAAACCAGAGTGTTCCCTGCCCTCGAACTGTTCTGGTGAACAATTTTCCCGCTGACCTCTGCATTGGTCGTATTGGTTGACCCGCCTGTAATCTGCTGGGTATTGTTCAGACAGTTTAAAAGCATCATCGAAAGCATAGCGGCAGTATACTTGAGCTTCATTTCAACTTCCGCTTTCATTTGCGAAACGGCCAATATCATCACTGACCGGGAACAACTGTATATTCAGCTGGTAAACGCAGCTGCTTTTTTCATCTCTGTTTATCAGAGTGACTATCCTATCTTTAAAAGCGACTATTTCGGCCTGAACAATCTGGTACATCTGCGGAGAGATGCCTATAGTCAATCCTGAAACATGCCTTTTATCAACTGGTATATTTTCAATTGCCTTCAGGGAGTGCTCGATCATAGCCCTGTTGAACTGTCTTACTGCCATCAGCCCTATTTCTCCGCTGTTGGTGATTGCACTGTCGGCGTGCTCGTATCCGCGTCCATTCTTTTTTTTCCTGATCAGGCACAGCTTCTCCAGAAGTTCAACGGCCTCCTTTGCTTCACCTTCGGTTATCTGAGGGTAAACACATCGGGCCAGAAAAGAGTAATTCTGTTTAAAATCATAAAGAACAACTAATTCCCTTATAACGGCATTATACCATTTAGAGAAATAATCATACTGATCCATGCTGAGAATTTTTTCAGTCACCGAATTTTCCATAGATCGCAGAACCGCATAGTATTCCTGTTTTTCAGCTGAAGTCTTTGCCTGATCAAACAGAACAAGATTTCTGAAAAATGCCGACTGCTTTTTCGTCAACTGCATGGCGGTGCAAAATTTCTCGATAGACTGCCTGCTGAGGTTCCGTTTTCCATCTATGACAAGTTTAAGAAATACCGGGGATGTCAGGCCGGCCTTTGCACAAAAGTATCGGTAAGAAAAAGCGCGGCTTGTACTCTTTTTGTATTGATAATATTCTGACAGAAACTTTCTGTAATCAATATATTCAAAAATTGAGCGCATAATCTAAATATACCAGAGATCTTTAAAAAAACAAGCGCAGCATCTCCTCAGAGAGGCACTTTTCTGAGCAGACACATTTCCGCCTTATAAATATAGCCCTGAAATGGTCAGGTTGTGGTGCTTATTGAAAATTGGAAGAAAAAGGGTTGAAAAAGCGTATCCCGAAAGGATACGCAAGAGGTCACTTCCCCTGAGTTAAGGTATTTTGACACTTTTTCAGCCATTATATAATTTATTGTTTAAGCGTTTAATTTTTATAGGACAGCAAAGAGATTTGTTATGAAAGAAATGTCCCTGCAAACGATACATCTCTTGAGCTGGATTAGAGTGCTGTACTATTTGTAATAAAACACAATGTCGGGGGGTATATGAACAGAACAAGATTTTTTGCATTGGCACTATTACTTTCTTCTGCCGTGACAAACGCAGTAACGGCAGCAGTTGCAGCACCATTTAAGATTTGTATCTGGGAGAATAACTGCCAGGCAGCAATATCACATACCTTCGATGATAATACTGCAGGTCAGACCGGCGCAGGACAGGAAGCATTTGATGCCAAAGGGTTTAAAATGACGCTGTTTACTGTTACTGAATCTATGAATCCCAACTGGACCAAATTAAAAGGTGCTTTTGCCAGGGGGCATGAGATTGCCAGCCATAGTGTCTCCCATAGTGGCACCATGCCGGATGATGAATGTCCTACATCACAAAATACTATAAGAAAAGAAGTTCCTGGAGAAAAGTGTATAACCGTAGCTTATCCAAACTGCAATATCCCCTATCAGCAAACCAAATTAAAAAGCTGCTACATTGCAGGCCGGGTTTGCGATGGGCAGATTGTCAATAAATCCCCATCTGATTTTTATCGTATTGGGGCCATAATGGCTGGAAATGCTGGAACAAACACCACAAGTGGCTTTAACAGCAAGGCAGATGAAGCGGCAAGCAGGAATGGCTGGCTGGTTTGGTGCCATCACGGGGTGGGTAATGATAGACATGGCTATTCCAATACAAACCTCGATGAGCTGAAGGGTAATCTTGATTATCTTGACAAAAATCGCAACAGATTCTGGACAGCGACATTTGGTGATGTTGCCCGCTACATAAAAGAACGCGATGCTGCCTCACTTAGTGTGCAGGAAAACACAGACGCCAGTATCACCGTACAACTCACCGATAATCTTCCTGATTCAATTTATAATTATCCCCTTTCAATCTATCTTCCACTTCCTGAAGGATGGACTGAGGATAAAATAAAAGTTACTCAGGATGGAAAAAACTTGAACGATACCGTTCTTACCATTGATTCGAAAAAAAGCCTGATGTTCAAGGCAATTCCAGACGGTGGCGCGATCACACTGGAAATCGCAACCATGACAAGGATCAATGCGAAGACATCTGCAGCAAGCAACTCTGTGGTACTAAAAAACTCCACGCTTTTAATTGACATGAGCAGTTTTTCCGGTTCAACAGTAGCGGTATCGCTTTTCGATCTCAATGGTAATTTGTTCGCGAGATATTCAGCAAACAAGTCCGCTTCCACGATGTCAATTCCTCTGTCAAAACTGAGCAATTCTATATTTGTAGCTAAGGTTACCGATGGGAAAACTTCAGTTGTGAGCCGCTGCATGCTGCAGTAACGAAGAATACCGGTGGGGTTGGAATACGATCACAGGATTCCAACTCCTAACCTTATCCTCTATTTTTTGACACTAATTAACCATGCAACCGAATTGATTCCACATCAACCTTAAGATCCAGCAATAAAAAGAAAGCAGTTCCAGGCAGACCATCACTCCTTGGTCCAGATCCTCGTATTCAAATTGAGTTCCCGGACGATAACCTCATTTGTCTTAAAGAGTTTAAAGACAGTGCGGGCATTTTCAAGCTTGACGCAGGTGGTGGCGAGACGGGGCTCGAAGAGTTTTTTACGGAAATCGACAGCAACATAGACCCTTGACTGGACAAAAGAGATGCGGATGGGTTTCTGGAAGGCGTCGGCAATGGCGAGAATGGCCTCCATTATCGCTGGTGTGAGGATGTAGCGGGCCTCGATCTGATCGGAGGAGTAGACAACGAATCGTTTTTCAAAGGCTATGTCTTCCAGTTTGACAAGTTCACCTTTCCCACCGATGCGCTGGAGAGCGGTACCAAAGCCGCCCAGAAAACGTTCTGCGAAGTCGGGCTCCACGTAAGTCGTGCCCTTGAAGTGTTTGTTGAAGTCCGCGTGAAAGAAGAGGCCATGGAAAATGTCTTCCCAGCGCTCCTGACGGCGGCCGTTTTTATCGTGAGTAACGATCTTCTTTTCGCTGTGTACCTCAGCACAGCGGAAGTCGGTCTTGTCGATGATCCCGGTGACAAGATCGTCTGAGCAGTAACGGTCGAAGTGTTCGGGGAAAAGGCCGCTTGTACGGTACTCATCCTTCCGGATGCCGTTTGAGCTCTCGTAGGTCCATTCGGGATTGATGGCCGTGACAATTTCCCGCACGAATTCTTCTTTGTATCGGGCATTATAGGCCTTAAGGTGTTTAGAGGCGCCCGCTGCGACGACGATGCCTGCGACAAGGAGGAGAACCGCAGCTGCCAACGGTATGGCCGGGTGGATGGCCGGGTTGAGAGCCGGGGCGAAAGCGGGGGTGCCGAAGCCTATGACGGCCAGAACGAAGAGAGGAATGGAGAAGAGGATGCGCGAGAGAGCCTTTTTCCTCAGTGCATCCAGGTCGACAAGTCGGGGCTTGAGAGTGGTTTCGAAGAGGTTATCAAAGTCTTCCAGCGTCGCCATGGGGCAGTTCTCCGTTCTCAGTCGAAGAGCCTGCCAACGTTAACGTTCTGCCGCTCCTGCTCGGGAATGATGAAGACCTCGCGGCGATTGAGCTTCATCTTGCCGGCGATCAGGTTACGGGGGAAGGTTTCGATTGCCGTGTTGAATTCGGTAACAGCCGCGTTGTAGGAGCGGCGGGCAGCGGAGATCTGACTCTCGATTTCGTTCATAGTACGCTGGAGATTGATGAAGTTCTCGTTCGCTTTCAGGTCAGGATAGTTCTCGACTGCGACCACGATATTGCGCAGAGAGGCTGAAATCTTATTGTCAATCTGGACCTTCTGGTCGTTCGACAGGTTACCGTCAATGGCTTTCGCACGCAGGCTGGTAACCTTTTCGAGAAGCTCTTTTTCGTGTTTTGCGTATTGCATGACGGTGGCCACGAGATTGGGGATGAGATCGTAGCGTTGTTTTAGCTGGACGTCGATGCCGCCAAAGGCATTTTCCACGCGGTTCCGGGCAGAGATGAGGCTGTTGTAGATAGCAATAATAATGAGGATCAAGAGGCCGGTGGCAACGAGGATCACGATAAGCGGTGTTGTCATGATATTCTCCTGTTCTGAATGATTAGACGGGCCTGTCGACACTGAAGCCGGAGGGTTTACGATGTGACATACCCACAAATGATAAGCTATAGTTCAAAATAGTATTCCGATTTGGAGCCTGTAAGAATTTCTGTGTAAATAGGAAATGATTAATATACCCTGTTCACAGGAGGAACGGATGGCGATCCGGACGGATCTAATTGATGTGTCGCACAAGAATTACAAAAAAACCTGAAGACATCACAGGTGAAAATGACCGTCTTAAGGAGCTTACAAGGGCTATCATTGAACGAGCTCTTGTCCCAATTACTGCCATCCACAAATGATATATATGAGTATTATCACTTGACCCTGAAAAATTCAAGTATACCGTGCGCCGAACGTTTAGTGTCGCTCGTCCATGTCAAGCCTGACTTGTAATAGAAAGTTGCAGGGTTTCCCACCAGCAACTTCGTAAGATTCCCAAGTATTGGACCCAAATCGTCTATGAAAGAGTATCGGAACAGCTGGTTTTCGGCACGGATAGTCCACTGGTCATTGGGTGCCGAGTAAAATGTGGTCTCTGTGGGTTTTCCATCGATAGTGTCGATTACGGAGGTTACCTTGACGTTGTTTACCGCGACGGGTGCCGCATCTCCGCCTTTCCAGATCCAGCCGGCAGGAGATGCATTTTTTTTCACTGGAATGCGGAATTGCGCCAGCACACTTTCCCCATCCATCAATCCCCTGAATAATATGATGCCTCTGGAAACTTCGGGCGCAGCGCCAACCGACCGTGAGTGCTCGAGCATCAAACGGCATCCTTGAATGGTTCGTGGTGCAGAACCAGGAATGGTAAGTGTCATATTGGCATTGGCACCGTGAATGAGAACCAGGTGTTCGAAAAATTTTCCAATTGAATCTTCCGGTGAAGGTGCGGTAACGGTGACATCGATCAACGGAACTTTGACGGGAGTGGGAACGACATCGGTCATGATGTCCACATCACCACCTTTAAGCGCCATGGTAATTCGGGTCGAATCGTTGGTACATGCAAGACGGCAAGGGCCGATTACTAAAGCTGAACCAGGGGATTCTTCGGTATGCCATTTATCTCTTCCATAATAATTTGATGTTTTCCATGAAATACCTCCGGGTAAGATTGCCAGCAGACGGATTGTTCCGTTTGGTCCGCCGGGACCTATATTGGTGATGGTGGTCTGTACCTGAACGAATGTGCCGTCATCCGCCGAAACCGAGGCTGTATACATGTCGGTAAAACTCCCGGCCGGGAGTATCACAGGATGAAAGGGCGGAACAGTACATTCCGCAAAAGATGAGAACGTACTGTGCGAAAAAATGATAAATAAAGATAATAAACGGCAAAAACACTTGAGGAAAGAGGAATTCCGTTGCGTTTCGGTACTCACACTCATGACCAGTTGTTCCCGTCGAGCGATAAGCATTTCCTTTTCGACCGTTCACGCATTTCCCGGCTGTAATTCCGTGCCCGCCGGACCTGAAATGTTCCCTTGACTGCGGTCCAGCTGGCCTGACAGGACCCGTTACCGGCCAGCTATAGCTTAAATATCATCAATACAGGATAGAAAGTCAACGGTTTTGCGGTTTCGGACATTGCTCCCGCAAAGCGGGCTGGGGATTACCGCTATTTCAGCCGCATTGTCGAGAAGACTTGTATTTGATTGCCCTTCCGCGTGAACTGCCAAGCGAGAACTACGATTTTTTCTTGATTCCCGATGCCCTGGCAGGTATTTTCTGATCAAGAAGCTTGTATGTAAGAGCGGTTTCTTGATGCAAAAGCATCCGAAGCGGATGTAAGCGGAGCCTAAAGCTAAAAACGGGAACACGAAAAAAACAATATCTATCAGCTTTCAGCGTTGGTAAAAGAGCAGGAATTATAACCAGCATCGGTAGGATACCCGATATTTTAAGGGGACAGGTGTTTTCACATGAAATCCGCAACCGTATGGTCTTTCGTATTTGCCGTTGCTCTTGCCGTTCATGCTGACGGTCTCACGCGCTCCATCGCCTTGTATGTGCCGCCGGGGATGGCAGATTCCCTTCTGTTCGGAGACACCGTTTCAATGCATCACAGCCTTGCTGTCGCGGGTGTGCCATGGCAGCAATGCGGCAATCTCGACTCTGCCTGCCGCAGCGCGGTCGTGGTGTGCCCTGCCAAATGGACTGACCAGGGACTGACACAGGCACAGCTTGACAGCCTGCAGGCATATGTGGGCGGCGGAGGGGTTTTGGTCGGTTTCTGGGTGCGGAACGCGGAGGCCATGCCACTGTTCGGCGTTCAGTCCGGCGCCTATAGCTCACGCCGATACCGTATCGAATGGGACACCGCTGCCCATGACGCCGCGCTGCAGTGGATCGACGATCCTCACGAGCAAATCATACGCCTGGGCGATTCATCAAAAACCGAGATATTCGGCACGCTGGGCTATGCGCCTGGTGTCTCCGCAACCGCGCTCGCGCGGTTTGATGATGGATCGGCGGCGGTGGTGGCGCATGCGACCGGCGCCGGATGTACCTATGCGCTGGGTTTCACCGCGCGCAATATCATCGCCGTCAACCAGATTCATTGGGGATATGGCGCTTCGATAGCATATTCGAACGACTTCGAACCGACATCCGATGTGTTCATGCTTTTTTTCAGGGGTATTTACCAGAAACACATCCGGCATGCTGTGTGGAAGCACACGACGCCCGGCGGCAAGGCTGCGGCACTGATGGTCACCCATGATGTCGACAGCCGGTCATCGGTGGATACCATGGCTGCCTTTGCGCAGATGGAAGCTTCACGAGGCGTGCGCGCCCACTACTTTGTTACGACCCATCATTATCGGGATCCGCCGCGCATCGGTGCCCTGTATGATGACCGCGCCATAGCGGAGTGCCGCAGCGCGATCGCTCTGGGGCATTCGATCGGCAGCCATTCGGTGGGGCATTTTCCCGATTTCGGCACGTCCCATTTCCCGGTCGGTGCGCCGGGGAACACCCGCGAGAATTATCGTCCGCTCTGCCCGGTGGATTCCACCAGTGGCGGCACTGTTTATGGAGAGTTGGAGGTTTCCCGCGCCATCCTTGAAGAGGACCTCGGCACGCGCGTGCGATCGTTTCGCTCTGGTCATATGGCATGGCCGGCGGCCTTGCCCGAAGTCATGCAGAAGACAGGCTATCTTTTTAACTCAAGCCGGAGCGCATGCGATGTGTTGACCAACTTTCCCTTTTTCATGCAGAAGGGAACCACGATTCTCGGCAAGCGGCTGCGGGTGCTGGAAATACCGATGACTATCTCCGATGTCCTGAAGGAGGAGACATTTGATTCCACGACGTATGTTCAGGCTGTACAGGTATGGGGCGATGTGCTGAGGCGCAATGCGGACAACGGCGCGCCGACCGTCCTGCTGATCCATCCAAACCGCATGGTTAAGGTCGCGGCTGAGCAACTGCTACTCGATGCCACGAACACGGACATAGAAACCCTGGGTTTTGATGAATTCGGTGCGTTCTGGAATGACCGCAGCGTCTGCGTGTTCTCGGACAAACTGGCCGGTGACTCCACGCTGACCATAAGGCTGCATAGCGCCATCAATCCGGCAACCCGGTTGTGCTTCGCGTGTGACGGTGTTCCGATGGGCGGCACTGTCAAGGTGAGGGACGCCAGCGGCGCTATTCTGGAAACGCAGCAGGCGCAGTGGCGGAACATGACACTGATTTCATTAGGGCACCGACTCCCGATCCGCAACGCCGGACGGCCGCGGCAGCAGCGGATGGAAATACAGATACGAGGGGGGCGTATGTGGTTGAGCGGGTTGCCCGCGCACAAGACGCCGGTCGATATTCGGTTGTATAACCTTCAAGGGGTGTTGGTGTATCATGCCGCTGCCATCGATCCCACCATCCCGCAAATCCTTGACACCCGCCATTTGCCCGCAGAAGTGTTCGTTGCCACGATACGGTTGGATAATCAGTATATGCGCATGACGGTAAATTCGCACCGATAGTGGGCCGGCGCCGACTGCACTGTCACAGGCATCTCCGATGCATCACCCATCCGGAAATCGCCGAAATCATTGAACCTAAAAATCGCAGTTGGATGAGGCAAAAAATCGTAATCTGTTGAGCGCTAAGGCTTTCAGGCATCTTGATCTTATCACCTTGTCGATAAGACCTGCGTTGCCTTCAAGCCTTATCATCTCAACATCTTACGGTTTTTTGTTCTCCCCAACTGCGACTTTTAGGTTGAACCATCCGAAGCCTTCGCCGTCCTGTGATGTGCGAATGACCTGACGACGCTGCATGAGGCCTTGACCATTCCTAACTCATGAACTTCTATGGCTTTTTCTTTAGTGGCGCATTTATTTCAGAAAATGCTTATACTTTAAGGTAGCGCCATAGGTTCTTGTATTTTTCAGCCAAAGGTATCTATTTTATCGATAAATCGTGTATCTGGATCGGCAAGGTATACGGTTTTTATTGCAAAGTGCGGATTAGGTGTCAGACGAAATTGTGAAAATTTTTGCTTGAAGCGGGAAATACAATTTCTTATCAGTCAGCCAATTACCTGTCAGTTAAAATAAGGAGCAGAACCATGAAGACTAACCTGTTACGTTACAGATCATTACTGATTATTGCTGCGATAACGTGGGTTGTATCAGCCGGGTCTGTTGAGAAACCGTTTGAAGTGGGGACGTGGGCAAATTTCTGTAAGGGGGCAGTATCACATACTTTTGATGATAACACCAGTAACCAGCTGAGTAAGGCAGTGCCGTTGTTTAATGAAAAAGGGTTCCATATGACAATATTTACTGCCCAATCTTTTAACCCTGACTGGAATGGCCTTAAAAAAGCCTTTGAACAAGGGCATGAAATCGGGAGTCACAGCATTCAACATAATAGCATGGCGACTGATTATGCCGCTTCGCAAAAAGCTATTCAAGATAAGGTTCCGGGCGAGAAATGTGTTTCATATGCTTACCCTTATTGCGAAAACCCCGGCGGTGCAACGAATGTTTATGTAGCAGCACGGGATTGTGACGGTTACCCGAATCCCACGACACCAGGTGATTTTGGCAAAATCAAGTCACAAATTATCGGTACCTCTCAATATGGTGGTGTTACTGATATTCAAGGTATGAACAGGCTCGCTGATGTCGCAATTGAAAAGAATGCGTGGAGTGTATATCTTCATCATGGTGTAGAGGGTGATTATCAGTTTGCAGCCACGCCAATAAATCTTCTTAGGGAGAATCTCGACTACATCAATAAAAACCGTGATAAAGTCTGGTGTGAGACCTTTGGAAACGTTGCCCGTTATATCAAGGAGCGTGATGCTGCAACGGTAAAGAAGAAGGGAAGTGATGATAAAAGTATTACTATTGAAGTTACCGATAATCTTGATGACAAGGTTTACAACTACCCGCTTTCTATTCGTCTCCCGGTTGAAGATAACTGGGACAAGCCTTCAGTTAAACAGGCAGACAAAGAAATCAAAGACACTATTGTCAAGGTTGATGGTAAAGACTACCTGATGTTCCAGGCGGTTCCTGACGGCGGTGACGTGGTGATTACCACCGGAGTGGCCACCGGTGTTAAAAACAGTGTCGGTTTCAATGGCAAGGCAACACCAATTACCAGGCATCATTCATCTTTGGTAATCAATCGGCAGCAATTCAGCGGTAATGTTTCATTAACATTATTCAATCTTGCTGGCAAAACAATTGCGTGCTACAAGCTAAAAAGCAATGAATCCACCGTTGATCTAAATGATATCACGTTTTCAGGCTCGACATACATTGCCAGAGTAACTGATGGAGTAACGACATCTTCCCTTTTATTACACCGGTAAAGTAATACAGGCACCATTTAACTGATAGTATTTCACGCCCGGGTGGGAATCTCCATCCGGGCGTTTTTGTTAACTGGTGCGGGTTAAGCCCTGCACAACCTGAAACAGCGGTGAAACCTTGTGGTCGCGAGGGAGGTAGAACACGGCAGGTTTAGCCTGGGGACGTGTGGCCGGTGCAGCGTCAACAGTCGCCCTGCCGGCCTTGCGGCCATAACGGCGACGCGGCTTGACATAGGGGCACAAAACTCATCTGAGCGATGCAGCGTCTGCTCTTGAAGGTGAGGCAGCGATCATGACAATTGGTCTCCCGGACTGAATACCGGAAAGACCAATCAAGAGCCGTGCCGATACGGCGGGGCCAGGTGAGCACGCTCTACCTCGGCGCGCTCGGCATGTACGTTGGCCGACGCACCGCCGAGGAAGTCACCTGATCTGGAAATGCAATTAGGTTATCGGACCGGGCGGCCGTCGGGACCGATCTCGAGAAGGTCGTAGGGACGGTTCATAGTCGAGAACTGCACGCGGTCGGGGAGCACGGGCAGGCCGGCGTCGAAGTAGCGGTTAAAGATTACACGGAAGGTATTGACCGGGGTAATCGAGGGATACAGGGCCGCGTCGACTCCTTCCGGCAACAGGTACGCGTTTAGGTTTGCCATACGCGCCCGGATGTAGTCGTCCCGTCGGGCATTGAACAGCTGGGGGCCGTGGTCCGACTGCAGGATGATGATGGGTGTGGGGCCTTCGGCCGACAGGATGGCGTCGATCACATCCAACACCTTCTTATTCACGAATACGAGCTGGTCCAAGTAGGCGTCGCCGTATTGCCACATGTCATTCTGGAACTGGTCGAGCATAGAAGCGTGGCGTTTTACGTTACCGTCCCGGTCGAACAGGTAGGGGTGGTGGGGCAGGACGATGTGGGCGAAGGTGAACGTCGGACCGGGGAGTGCGGGGATGGCCCTCAGCTTCTCGAAGGCATGCAGGTGGAAGGCGGCGAGGTCCTCGACGATGAAGGAACTCGCGACCTTGAGAAGCGTCGTTTCGGCGAGAATCCGCTGGAACTCGTCGGAGAACAGTCCCCGCCGGTAGCCGACCTCCAGGTCGGCGTGCCGGTTGTGCATCGTCGCGCCCCACGTCGAGTTGAAATGAACGAAGCGATAGCCGCGGGCCTTGAGGAACCGCGCGGCATGGTTGTCCCGGATCATCCGGTACGGGATCCGCAGGTCGTTCGATTTCTTCCCCATTCGCTCCGCCAGCTCATCGAGATACTGGTAATTCAGCGATGACGGCAGGGAGAGGAACGTCCAGCCGTAATTGGCACGTGCCCGGTCGGCGATGAAAAATCCCTTCGCCCGCAGCCGGGAGACAAATTCCGAATTGTCGTACCCGTAGAACTCGCGGAGGATGTCGGCCCGGGCGTAGCCGTCCAGTATGATATAGTAGATATCCCTTTTCTCCCCCGTTACCGTCGTCGTGTTTCCCTCGACCATCTCGCGGACTGTCTCAGTCCGCGCCGCTTTCAGAACGTATGCGCCGATCTGGAGGAGGGGCATAGCGATGAGGACGGCGGCCGCGACATTGAGGGTTCTCGTCAGGTCCGCAGGGAGTTTGTCCACCCGCGCGATCCGCCGCGCCGCCCAGATCCCTGAAAAAATGAAACCGGCGAGCAGCGGAACGTGTAGGATCAACTCGTTGCGAGCGAACCAGTTGATGGCCTTGAAGTCGGCCCTCTGCAGGAACGCGTGGGAAAGCAGCTCGAGGAGAATTCTGTGGGCGTGCCCGTAGGTGAAGAAAAGAAGGACGATCGTCGAAACGACGAGGCCGGTCCGCTCGCGACCACCCGGATGCTGCGCGATCCCCAGAGTCGCGCCCCCCGCGATGAGGACGAACAGGATGGCGGGCGGGAGAAACGAGGAGAACGGGGTCTGGTCGACATTGTGCGCGTAGAGAGCAAGGACAGGGTAGAGCGCGAACAGGAGCGGATGGAACGGGTATTTTAGTCTCGTGCGCATCGCGACCGATAGACATTTGCTTTTTTCGGGCGTGGAGGTGTGTTTATAATCCTTTTCTTTACAGACGTTCATCTTTCACCATTTAAGCGATATGCATTTTCTTTTCGACCGTTCACGCATTTTCCGGATGTAATTTAGTGCCCGCCGGACCTGAAATGTTCCCCTGACCGCGGTCTAGCCGGCCTAACAGGACCTGTTTACCGGCCAGCTATAGCTTAAATATCATCAACACAGTATATAAAGTCAATGATTTCGTGTTTTCGGGCATAGCTCCCGCAAGGCGGGTTGGGAATTGCCGCCATTTCAGGCGCATTGTCGATCGAAAGACCCCGGGTATCGCAGTATTTTTTTCTGAAGCCATACAGACGGATGGAGTGCTGTCTTTTATAATAGATTATACATATTTATCTAACCAGACTTTCAATTATATCCCTGGATAGTTTGTAAACGTGCAAGGTTGAATCTCTCATTGCACTAAACTCGGCATAGATTTTTTTCACCTGCGTTATCTTTCCTTTGCTTTTATAAATCTTGCCCAGACAGAAAAGCAAAACAGGATTTCTATTGTGTTCCATTTGCCGCTTCAGTAACGTGATTGCCTCGCTTTGCTGACCTGTTTGCGCCAGGACTAAGCAGTGGATGTAAATAATGTCTATGTCTTTTTGATTAATCTGGTATGCTTTTTTTGAGTATTGCAATGCCTGCCTGAGGCTCTTTCCTGTTTTCAACTGACACCAGGCAGCTTTACTGAGAATTGTGGCAAAACCATGGTGAACAGGGAATTGCTTTTCAATATCTGAAATAGCTTTACTATAACAAATGGATGCTTCATCATACCGTTTGAGCTTAGCAAGTAATTCCGCGTACTCCAGATAAACAAAAGGATTTTGGGTATTCTTTACAGCTAACTTAAATGTTTCCAGTGCGCTGGATGTGTCTTTCTGCATTAACTCTGCCTGTGCCCTGAAAACGAGCATTTCCGGAACTGTGTCAGTTTTTTTGCCAAGCTCTGTTGTAATCTTCTCATATTCCTTCTTTATAAAATACGCGTGCAACCGCGCCAGAATTATCAATCTACTAAAGGAGCCTTCTTGTGGTATTTTATCAAGAATTGCCAATGCAGAATCTCCATTCCCTGCTCTCAGAAAAAGGAGCACTCTTTTAAACCTGATATCGACATCATCCGGAAAAGTCTTTTCAAGCATCTCTTGAAGAAAGAAGCACTCCTGGTCCATGTGCAGTCTGAAGGTGACATTCTGCTGGAATTCAAGGGAAGCTTTGCTGTGTGCCCCGCGCCTGTGCATCGAATTGAGCAATTCCAGCGCGGTATTCAGCTTACCGTTTGAAGCCTCTAATTGAGCCTGCAGTAATACAACAGATGGAAAGCGGCTTATAGAAAGGGGCAGTGAGGAAAAAAGGCCTATTGCATCGTGCTTTTTACCAAAAGATATAAATTCATTAAGCATAGCGAAAACCAGAGCAGGATTCAACGGGTCTGCTTTCTGCATTTTTTCCAGATTTACCAGCCCAGAGCTATCACCCTTAAGGCATAGAAGCATTGCTTGCACAAACATGCATTCACTTTTTTGAACCGACAGTGAACATAGACTCTCTTTCATCATTTCCAGGTGACCGGTATCAAGAGTCTGGCGGGAGATAAATGCTTCCAGCAGCACAAGTTTATACCTGAGAGATTCATCCCTGCAGTATGGTTTGGTGGACTGCAAACTTTGCTTTGCATCAGAGTAGTTTCCTGAGAGCATATCAATCCAGATACGATCCAGAGAAAGCTGTCCATTATCGAAATGCCGGGAAGGGGCTCTTGCCAGGAGCTGTAACGCTTCACTGAATCTTGCAGAGTGGGACAGAGAAAATGCAAAAAGAGAGTACGCCTGCTGATCGAGACATTTTAATGAGTCCGCCTGATGAAGCAAAATCATCAGGGAATCGTATTGATCTTTGATCAGATAAATTCGTCCCAGAGCGTTTACCAGATGCCCTCCGGGTCTGTTACGTAAAGCATCACTCCAGATCACCATGGCGGAATCGGGTTTACCGTTATTTAAATAGATCTCGCCCCTGAAGAGATCTTTATCGACTGAATCAGGCATTTCTGAAAGCAGTTTCAATCCATAGGCTATTTTCTCTTCATCTGTTTGACGCCCTGAGGCATAGATGAGAAAATTCAGGACATCTCCGGTTTTTAATCCACCATTCCATGCTTTCCAGGCGAAAAGAAGTGCCGTATTTCTGGTGGACGCACTGCGTGCGACTGCCCAGTTGTAAATCGGCAGATTCTCTTTTTCAGCAGCAGCCGTAAAGAAAACGCAAGCCTTCTCCAGATTATCTTCCTGCAGATACTGCAACCCTCTCAGGTATAATTCCTCTGCACTCATTTGTGAATTTTTGCTGCATCCTGAAAACATCAAGCCAATCAGCACAAGCGCGCAGATACTGATATCATTTTGAAGAATTCTAAGTGCGCCATTCATATTTTGAGCAGAAATGCAATATTCATTCCAGTGAAACAGGAACGGAAAATGCAAGTTCACTTAAGTAATGAAAAGCACGAGGATTTTATATTATGCCGGATATACAGCTATAGCCGTGCTCTTTGGTTATGCGTTCCGGGAGCATTTCATTGTGCTTTTCTCGGGGTGGGCTGGCAAGGGTGGCACTTGGAAGTACCTTGTTTTACCTTTTGTTCTGGTTCTTATCGTCTCATCGATAAAAAAAGCCACCGGATCCATAAGAGAATCTGCCACAACCCCGGGTATTCTGTTTTCTCTGTCAGGTTTGCTCCTGGCCGTACTGGCCAGACTTACATTAAGCACTGTCCTTATAGAGACCGCCCCATTTGTCACACTATGTGGAATTTTCTATTTAATAGAGGGTAAGAAACGGGCAGAAATCCTTTTCTGGCCGGTTTGGTACTTTCTGTTCATTGTCATTTTATCTCCGGCCATTTTACCGTATGTACTGTCTCCACTGCAGAAGACTGGAAGTGTGATGGCCACATTCATTTTAAAAGTGCTGGGCAAAGAGGTTAACAGATATGGCAACGAAATTCATCTCCCGGCAATAATCCTGGATGTCAACCCATGGTGTTCAGGAATAAACCAACTTCTATCCATTTTAACTCTTTCAATTCCCTCAGCATTTCTCTTATTCCGGATAAACAGA
>Ga0123335_1003089_pt1 | contig 23778 bp, 13 predicted proteins | sample BiotimSIPDNA_2_FD_89707 | JGI IMG/M metagenome (GOLD analysis project Ga0123335, IMG submission 89707) | Anaerobic biogas reactor microbial communites from Washington, USA - Biogas_R2 time_0 SIP DNA | ecosystem: Engineered > Bioreactor > Anaerobic > Unclassified | place: Washington, USA...
TCGACTTCGAGCCGCTTCATTCGCAGATCTTCGCGCAACTGCATGGCAGCCGAAGCGTCTTCGTCGTAGTTTACCGGCAGTTCGAGCATCTTCATGCGATCCTGCGTCGAAATGGGTGTGTCGGGCGGCAGATCGAGAACGTTGAGCAGATCCAGTCCGGCGAGTTCTCTGGTGTTGCGCTGTTTGCGCAGGTCGCTACCAGCCTTGGCCAGTCTGACTTCCGCTCTGAGCACCTCAAACTGCGACACCTGCTTGTGTTTGTATCTGGTGCTTACCAGCTCGTGGTGTGCTTTTGCCAGCTCAAGATCTTTTTCGCTGACGCGTTCGGCTTCGGCGGCAAACTGCCAGGCCAGCCAGCGCAGAGTGGCATCTAACAAAACATGCTGTCGGGCGAGAATCAGACCGGCACCGGCAGTGGAACGGCCAAAGCGCGCCTGATTGAGCACGGCCCGGTCTTTGCCGCTCAAAAACAGCGGCTGGGTGACTTCGAGATAAGCCGACTGCGAGTCTTTTCCGACTATCGGATTAGCGACATCATCGACTCTGGTATAACGATAATTACCGGTCAGTCTGGCGCCATGCGCCGATCTGGCCTGAATCACCCCGGCATTGGCACTTTCTAGCTGCTGTTCAGCTCCTGTAATAGAACGATTTCTATGTAAGGCCAGCCACAGCACATCACCCAGATGAGTATTCTGGAGTTGAATGCTGTCAGAGCCAGTGTATTCTATTTTTGACAACTCTTTCTGCTTATTCCAGAATTCTTCGATGGTAAGTCTGGCCTCGATTTCGTAGGGATCGCCGGCAAATACCGACTCAGATTCAGGTTCGTCGGCATTCTGCGAAGCTTTGTCATCAGCAGCGCCAGACTGCTCTTCAACTGTTGCGGGCAACTCTGTTTCAGAAGCTGCTGCCTGAGCAAGTCGTCCGCTGCCAATCAGCAGCATCATGACAAGTAAAATAAACAATCCGGGCAACAACGTTCGGCGGATTTCTTTCATTGACTGGTTCTCCATAAGCATTGACATTCAATCGGCCCTGAACATGTAGGAAAGCATTCCGCAGCATTTCTGCGGCGAAACGGTCGGCGCCTGAAACATCTGAAACTTGAGATTGAGATCGAAGATCTGGTGAAAAATCAGCGACATCTGCACCGGTGTGAGACGGTCAGAAAAATCACCATTCTCGATGCCTTCTCTGAAAAATTCAGCAAAGAGCTCGACCTTGTCTTTCATCATTTCAAGAATTTTCTTAGGTGCCCCTTCGCTCGATGAAATAGTGACGCCACTTTGAATAAACTGCTGAATCAGCGGGCCATTGTGGCGAAAGATCTCTTCCTGCAGTTCAAGCAATTCGAGCAGACGCTCTTTTGTAGTTTTGCGGCTGGCGATTATCTGCACAGCTCTTTGCCTCGATTTTTCATAACCATCGAGCAGACACTTTACAAAAAGGTCTTCTTTACTCTTGAAATACAGATAGAGTGTACCCTTGGCTATTTCAGCCTGTCTGGCAACCTCATCGAGTTTGGTCTGGTGATAACCGAGCCGGGTAAATAGTTTTATCGCAGCGTCGATTATTCTCTCTCTTTTATCTTTGCTATGACTGCCCACGGCGCCTCCTGAATACTTCAAAACTCTTTTAAACAAGAGAGTTTTAAAAAATGACTGAACGGTCAGTCAGAATAGCATATGATAAATCAGAGCGCAACCCACAGTTTTGTAAAGTTATTGAGTAACAGCCATACTGGTGCAGTCGCAGGATCTCACAAAACAAATATCCACACGTTCTTACTCGAAGCTGGCGCTTTTTGGCTGCTCACCGGGAATGGCCTGTCGTTGTCGTAAAAATGCAACAACAACCGATCAGGAAACACATCGTTGCAGAATCATCAAGCTGAAGTCATCCTGGCGCGGCTGATCCTGACGCCAGACCTTGTTAGCCGCCATAATCGCATCATAATAAGCCTGACTGCCTTTGCAGCGGGCAACGACCAGAGACTCTCCGAAGCCATCAAACCCAATCTCTTCGCCGGCATTGTTGCGTGATTCGACCAGACCATCGGTGTAAAGCACCAGTGTATCGCCCGGATCGAGATTGATCTCGCTCTGGCTGAAACGACTGTTTTTAAAGGCACCCAGAGCCGCCCCGGCAACCTTGATTTCTTCTGGCGATCTGGTTGTCGACCTTATGAGAAAGGGGCTACAGCCACCGGCGTTGGCATATACTACACGATGAGCCTGTGTATCTACCATGATGTATTGAAAGGTCATGATCTTGCGCTGCTTCTTCGTTTTGGTGCGATAAATCAGGGTATTCAAACGGGAGAGCAATTCACTCGGCCGGTCGAGCAGTTCAACCAGGTTCAGCATTGCCGATTTGGCCATGGCCATGATCATAGCAGCGCCAACACCATGCCCGGCAACGTCGCCAAGTATCATGACGAACCTGTGCTCATCAAGCGGAAAGACATCGAGGTAATCACCGCCAAGATCAGCCATGGTAAGGGTTTTGCAGAACATGTCGTAGTCGCCGGTATCCACCTGCTGTTTCGGAAAGAGTTGTTGCTGAACATCACGCGCGATACTCATTTCTTCGAGATCGCGCAAGGCCGTGTCGAAAATGCGTGACATCTGACCAAACTCATCTTTGCCCTGCTCGCCGATACGAAAAGAAAAGTCACGTCGTCTGATCGCCTGCGTTGCTTCCTGCAGGCGGGCAACCGGGCGCAGCAGAGTATTTGCGAAAATCAGCGCAATGCCTGCCACGAGCAGAATATTGATCAGCATGATAGCAAGCAGCTGATTTTTTTCACCGGCCAGACGTCGGTCAATAGTGCTGATCGGCGAAAGCGCCAGCAGGCAGTTGTCAGCAATGATGCGGCTGACAAACCCCGTTACTATCCAGGTTTCACTGGCAAGTTCCACCAGGTCTGCTGAGGGTTGCGAGTAATAGGTCAATTTCGCAAAAAGTTCGCGCAGAATATTACTTTCATTGAATGGTCTGGTAGTGAGATTTTTAAGGCTTTTTCCGGTGGAGTAAAGTACTTTTACGCCCTGTGCGTTGCCCTGCAGAATAGAATCAGTCGAAGCCATAAAATTGGCTGCCTGCACCGACTGATTGAAGTGGAACATGAACAGATAATCAGCCAGCTTATCCTGATTGAGCGAGAGACAGTGAAGAAAGGTCGGGTGCCTTTCCATTCCCATACCAATGTTTTCGACATGTTCAAACACCCTGAGAAACTTGTGAAAGGTAGCAAGCATACGGCTTTGAAAGATGGCTTCAACAACCAGTTCAACCTCGGCAAGGACCCGCTCTGACATACTGGTACCGTTATAGTATGAGATGAATGCTGCACCGATTTTACAAAGCGTTTCATTGAGTTGTATACGGTTGTCTTCACGGTAGGGCATGTTTTCGAGGCACCCGGTATTTGAGGCATTGAGAAGATAAGATTCGTTGCGACCAAGAAACGCCACGTCACTGATGGTCGGCACCGTTGTGCTGGCGATTACCATGAATTTTCCTGCCACACCAGCCATGACCTGTCTGAAAGAGCGGGTGTTCTCTTCGCTCAACTCTTCTTTCTGCAAAGTTTTGCCGAGCTCTTGAATATTAGAGATCGCGAAGCTCTTGATTCTGTGCGTTTCAGAAACATACTCGCCTTCAATTCGGTTGAGAAAATTTACAGCCTCTATGCGTCGTTCTTCGATCAGTATCTGCCGCTTCTGTTCGAGATAGTGCAACCCGAAAACGCTCATGATCATTAGAGGGAAAAGATTGGCGATGGCGATCAGCCCGACGACAACATACCTGATGCTGTAATTGAATCTTTTCAACTGAGTTTCACGCAAAACCAGAAGCCAGAAGAAGGCCAGCAGTAAAGCAAACAAGGCACTGTTGCGGGCGGGCGTCGAAGGGTGCGGCCGCGGTCTGAAAACATATAAAAACAGGTTTTCATCTATATATCTTGCAGTAACCAGCTGGCGATCGTCTGCTAAATTCGCCGGCGCATGCACCCTGAAAAATTCACGCAGCTCCATCACTTTTTCCGGCGTTAACACAGCTTCGCTGCTATAAAAGAAGCCGTCACCAAGTAATGCAAAACCGGATTCTGAAAAACTTGCCTCATCTATAAACTGCCACAACCCCTGTGCTTTATTATCGACGCTCTCAGAAAAGAGCACCATCAGACCAGTTCGCTCATTAAAGTCGGCCCAGATACTGCCAGAAGGCGCAAAATAGGACAATTCACTGAGATCTGCGTCAGTTCTGAAAACAGACCGCTGAATAGTTTTGCTCTCAAAATGCGGACCAAGAACGTTGCGCAGAAAAATATCATCCTCTGCCGGCAGGTTAAACCACCAGCTGGCAGCAGCATCCCGCAAAATCCGCCCGACACGCTCCCATATTTCTTTGCCAGGACTGCTTTTAAGGTTGTTTATAACCTCGTTGGCATGAGCGTCCCAGATAATCCAGCTCATCTGTTGATCGTGTTGCTCAGACAATTTTTGCAAAGCAAGGTTCAGAGTTTCAAAATCACTGGCATGCGCAAATATCTGGTCGAGCTCATGACACCAGAAACGCCGGTTATCAGCCGCATATTGCAAGCGTTGCGCCGAGGCATCGGCAATATTGGTGAGAATGATATTTTCGCTTTCCAGCGAACGCTCGAAACTGAAAGTGGAAAGCAATGAAAAGGCAACTACCGGCATGACAAAAGCGACAACGAACAATGCAACTCTGAACTTCAGATTAGATTTTGGCTGACTTAGGGTCATTTCACTTCCTTGCGCCTTATCATCACAAAAGTAATGTCGTCCTGCTGTGAAGCTGCCCATCTATCGTAGGCATTGAACAGGTTGTCCAGATAACGGGTACAGTCTGTGTCATAACAGTTCCTTGCCAGGTCGGCAAAGCCTTCTTCACCGAGCATTCTACCCTGACGATTCGCACACTCGAGAATTCCGTCAGAATAGAGAATCATTATATCGCCGGCCGACATGGCTATCGGCATGCTCTCGAATTTGCGCCGGGGAGCAAATCCGAAAGGCAGTGCATGATTACAGACAGTTGTAATTTCACGGCTGCTGGAGATAAATAAAGGCGGGCAATGGCCGGCATTGAGAAGACTGATCGCGCCCGTACATGAAATGCTTATGATCTGCCCTGTCATCATTGTCGTGATGCTGGATTTACGCAAAGTGCAGAAAGTGCGATTGAGAGCCGACATGATCACTTCGGGCTCGCTACAGGCCGAGTCGTTCAGCAACAGCGCGCTTTTGGCCATAGCCATCATCAGAGCCGCCTGTATGCCATGCCCTGCTACATCAGCCATCAAAATCGCAGCATTATTGTCGCTGTCAACGATGAAATCGTAATAATCACCACCCATGCTGGTCATACTGCGGGTTCTGGCAACCACAAAATAGCTGGCAAGATCAAGTGAATCCTGCGGCAGCAGGCTTTCCTGAACGGTCCTGGCGATTTCGAGTTCCTGCAGGTTTTCAAGCGACTCGTCTATAGAATGGCCGAGCCGGCCCAATTCGTTGTCCTGCGGCATACTGATGCGATAAGAATAATTCTTGTTTCTGACCATATCGACGCCGTCAGCCAAAGCCTTGATCGGCATGATCAAATAATGGCCGAGAATATACAGGAGACTGAGAATCACCAGAACACTCCAGCCAACGAGCGACCAGATACGATTTGTCAAACGCCCGACATCTCTTTGCAGCAATTCGTGATCAACAAGAACAGTCAGAATTGCCGAGCCCAGACCAGTACCAGCCTGACCTGCTGCCAGCCAGACTTTGCCATTACAGTCAGTGAGTTTTTCATAAGACGGGCCCTGCTGCCTGACTTTTTCGGTAAAGGCTGCCAGGCCTGGAATGTCTTCGTTTTGCGGCCAGATCTTTCCTGTCTCTATAAAGCTAATAAACAGGCGCTGTCTGTTAGAGGCAACTGATTTTGCTGCTATCTGTCTGAAAAATGCAAGATGCACGTCCTTTTCGTGCCAGAAGATCTGAATAAGATGCGAAAATCTGTTGTCATCACTGCTGCGAACCAGGTTCAGATAAGAAATAAAAGTCGTGCTGCTCAGAGTAAAAGGAAGCAGACGGCGGTAATTAAGTGGAAAACTCAACAGAAATCCTTCTGCCACTCCTTTTGAAGGCAGATGCAATTTATCCTTATCCGCGTTAAGGTAAGCAATAAGCTCTTCTGCAGCATTTTTGCGAAGATGATCGTCTTTCAGAGTTCTGGCATATTCAGCATTCAAAATGTCTTTACCACTGTTGTCTGCAATAACCAGAGTATCAGGCGCAAATTGGCTAAAGATCGTATTGCTGAAAGATGCCGCCAGCTTGTTAACTTCTTCAGCAGACTTATCTGCCAGGATTTTTTCGACAACCAGATTTATTTCTGTGGCACGATCGTGCAGGTAACCTTTGAACTGGCTATCTATCGAAGTTAACAGCTGAAAAGATCTTGCCGAGTATTCGCTGACTGCCTGCTTTTCCTGCTGCTTGAGATAGTCAAAGGCAACAACACCAAAAACCAGGGCAGGAATGAAAATGGTGTAAGCAAAAACGCTGGCCAGCTTTACTCGAACTGAGTGCAACGGGTTATCATGAACCAAAAAGTAACAGCCCGCTACAAACAACAGTATCAGCGCGGCCATGACCGTTCGTGCCAGAAGCCCTCCTGCCAAGGATGCAACGTTGCCTATTGAGCTTTTCTCAATCGCTGCCACACCCCACCATCTCTCATTGAGCTTTTGAAAAGCATAAAAGTGGCTGTCAGATTCAAGATGCTCTCTGGGTGCCAGTTTTTTGAACTTGCCGAAATTGATAAGAATATCTTTGCTGACTGTTCCACCCGCCGACGGCTCCAGTTCTGCTTCGCGCTCGTCTAAAAGGTAGAAGCTCATTTCAGGCCACTTGCCCTGAAGACTCTGGCAGAGCTTTCTTGGCCCGGTCAAAGCGCCGCGAACTTCTGCTGACACATAAGCGAGAACAGAATAGTTTGAGGTGCTCTCATACCATCCGAGAGTGCGGTCGCCGCGCGCGTGCATCTGAAAGCAGGCCGCGATGCCGGCATCGAGAAATGGCCTGGTCAAACCTTCTGGCGTGATAAATGGCCCGAGAAACTGGCGCAGCATGCGCAGATCACGGTTATATTTATCACCGAACCCTGCTTCGACGTGCCGGCCGGCCCTGGTGTCAAGCCTGACAGCATCCAGCATGAGATTGAGTTTCCTGAGCAGAAAATTATAACGCGTATCGTCAGACAGCGATGTCATGACATCGCCGTTTCGATCCCAGAATATAAACGAAAACACGCCCGGATAATCATTCTTAAGGCGCGCAACGCGAACTTTCAATTCCTGCTCGCCCTGCGAGTGCAAGTCTGTTGAAAATTCATTTTTTAAAACTGCATGAAAAAATCGCGCATCTTCGGCGTATTCACTCAATTTGAGCAGTTCCCGGCCGGCAAGCTGATAGAGTTCGCTGCGCCGCGCGCCGGTTTCGAGCTCGAAATAGCGCACAAGCTCGACATAGAGCATCAGCAAAGGGAAAACCGCGAGACAAAAATACAACATTCCCCGCGTCAATAAAGATATAGCCCGACTGCTGTCTGATCTTCCGAACAAAGTCATGGCGATAGTATAGTTAAAATGCTGAGATTATTAAACAAATTATGTCAGCCAGCCTTGGGCCTCAGCCAGAATTTTATGGGTAGTTGATAGTGAAACCGGGGCTGGCATTGGCGAGGTCGCTGGGACTGGTGAGATCGGTTCGAATCTTGCCGTCGCCGTTGCCGGGCATCAGCTCAGCCAGCCAGTTGCCGACTACCGGCCACTTTTTGACTTCTTCGCGTTTTTTGACACCCCAGTCGACGATCTTGATAACAGTTTTCACACCCTCCGGCAGTTGCACCATATTATTCTTGTTCATGCCGCCAAGCACTTCACCGAAGGTGCCGAGATTCTTATAGACCGGAATGATGATTCTGGCGAGTACCATAGTAAGGTTTTTGCGACTGGCGCCACTTTCCCGGCCCAGTTTGTCGATATCTTTGAGCAGCGCAATTCCTATGGACGCCTTGCTCTTCAGCTCGCGCAATTTGCCAAGACCCCAGCCTGCCTTGAATTTGCCTGATTTTTCGGCTTCTTCATAGGCCTTGTTGGCCGCAACAAAGCCGGCAAAGCCTTCATTGCTCTTGACCTTGTTGAATACAGTATTGAGATTTGCCCGCGCGGTCTTGTCGGGAAAAGCCTTTTCGAGAGTTCGGCATGAGGGCACGAGCTCGTCGATGATGAACTTTTGCAGCTTGTTGATATCAGGGCTATGGCTGTAGTCAATGGCGAATTGCATGACTTTGTCAGAAAGTTCATACTTGTTTTTGGGCTCGAGACCGTCAATAACCGCGTGCAGAGCCACCAGAATCTTGTCACGCTCGGGATTTTTATCGGCGAGATTGCCTTTGAACCCGGCACCGATGGAGTAAGCCTTGTGAACAAGCTCGCTGCAATAAAAGGCATTGTTACCGTCTGAATTTGAAAAAGCGTAGTCGTATGGCTTACCCAGCTGATCTTCCGCGTAAGCAACAGCCTTGTTGATGGTCAGCGATGAACTGGCGGCAGGCAAACCGTGAGTAGGCCTGACCAGGCGGTAATTTCCCCAGCTGCCAAATTCTTCATACCAGGTACTCAGGCGCACCTTGTCGCTGTATGCCTTGTCGCTCGGATTGGCGGTAATGCCGACAGCTTCGATGATGATCGGCGGCACACTGTCGATTACCATGCTGGCGTGATAATACGGCCCCTTGGTCATCAGGCAGATGAAATTAGTATCGACTGCCTTCTTGTCTTTCGGACCGACGAGAATGACATCACCGCGGCGCGTCGCCGTGATCAGTTTGCACATTTTTTCGTCTTTGCGGTAGCGGCGCGCCCAGTCGAGCATTCTCACCGGATTACCGAAATCGCGTGAATAGTTATCAGGTGCGCCAGCCGGATAAAAGCTTTTGCAAAGGTTCCTGGCCGCAGTCAGGCCACCGCTTTTACCAACGAAAGGCTCTTTGCCTTCGAGACAATACTTCAAAAGCGGGTAATAAACAGGCAGAAGCTGCAGTCCGATCAGTTCTCTTTCTTCATCGGTGAGACCCAGAGCCGCGCTGGCGTTTATCTGCTGATAATCTGAAATGCTGTTGCCGGCAACCCCTACTTTGACATGCCCAACATCGAACGGACTCGCGGTCTGAGCCTGCACAGACAACGATACCACCAGAAGCAAAGCACAACATAAGACTGAGATTTTTATAAAGCTCTTATCCATAATTCACACTCCGACTGATACGACTAATACGATTACTCAACAGTATACCACCCTCAGCCAGCAAAAGTTTTTATCATTCGGTCTGTAGTCATAAGACCTGCTATAAAAAACCTGTCATTGCGAGGAGCGTAGCGACGAAGCAATCTTATGGTCAGAAAAATCAGCTCAGAGGTGGATTACACCTTCGGCACACAGTACTAGCACTTCGCAATGACTTTTCTTGACCGGGAATTGCTTTCAGAGATTCAACATATTGAACCCCCAAGCTATACTCGCAGGTCGTGCAAACGCCATTCTGTCAATATTGCAGGATCTCTTGGAAATAAAGAACCTGTCTTTACTTGTTAAAGACAGGTTCTTGTGAAATCAGTTGGAATTACTTGTTTTTGCCTTTTTGTTTCTGCTGGCGCTGCTGCTTCTGCTCGCGATTCTGCTTTTTTTCCTGCTTTTGTTCGCGGTTCTGTTTCTGTTCTTTAAGCTGCTTCTTTTCCTGTCTCTGTTGTTTTGCGCTGGCTTTTTCGGCATCACTGAGGCTGCCGTCCTTGTCGGTGTCGAATTTCTCAAGACGCTTCGTCTTGTTCTTTTCACGCGTGGTTTTCATGGTTTCGCGCTCTGTTTCACTGAGTTTGCCATCGCCGTCAGAATCGAACTTTTCGATCAACTTGCCCTTTTTTTCCTTGTTCAACTTTCGTTCGGCCTTCATGGCTTCGCGTTCGGCATCGTTCAGCTTGCCGTCTTTGTCAGTATCGAACTTTTCAAGATGCTTCGCCTTATCCTTTTTACGTTCAGCCTTCATAGTTTCGCGCTCAGTATCGCTGAGTTTGCCATCGCCATCGCTGTCAAATCTTTTGATCGCCTCTTCTTTAGCGGCTTTTCTGGCATCTTTGGCGACGCGTTTTTCTTCTTCGCTGATTTTACCGTCACCATCGGCATCGAACTTTGCCAGGCGTTCGGCGCGCATTGTGCTTTTCATGGTTTCGCGCTCTGTATTGCTGATCTTGCCATCTTTATCGGCATCAAAACGTTCGAGCATTTCGGGCGTTACCTTGCCGACACCGCGATCCCAGCCTTCATCGAGCACAGGGTCGATATTTTCATCAATCTCGGCGTCTGCCGCTGCCGGCGCCGGCGCAACATTTTCTTCGGCCAGACAAAGCCCGCTGCCGAACAATACCATCGCTGCAATCAGAAAAAGCTTACTTCTCATGAACATGTCCCTCCCGTTAATTTTCGCCGCAAAACAGATCTATACAAAAATTCAACCAGAATGCCTGACAAGTATACCGCAAAATCACATTCTTTTGAATCGCTGTCGTTAATGAAAACCTTGTGTGGGATTTGTGGTATTAATATTTGTACATACAGCACAGCTACAACAAATTCTGCAGCAGATCAAACACCAGAATCACGATAAATGCGTTCTCTGAAAAGAATCTTAAGCCGTCAGCAGTTATGCTGCTGGCTCTTAAAGGTAACAGGAACGAAATGGTTGGTAAAATGGCATGGGCATAAATAAATCTGCCGGAGGATTGCGCAGAATGGCGAACAAGTATCTGTTTCTTACTGTGACCTTTATTTTAGCCCTGAGTGCGGCTCTTTGCGCCTCAGAAACAGTCGATCTCGACAAAATCGATTTTCCGGCACCAAGACTGGGAACGACTTCCGTCAAAGAGCAGCTTAAGCTGGCCTACAGCCTGCATGACCAGATGGCAGCAGCCGACAACTGGGATATCGAGCTGTTCAAAGAGTGCCATTACCGGGTGATAAATGAGTGCCCCGACACGCCATGGGCAATCGAATCGTGCTGGCGGCTGAGTAATCTGCTGATGACCGCGCCCGGCCAGCAGAATAACGAAGAGGTTGTCAGGCTGATGACGCATGCGCTCGATAAATACCCCGGCAACCCATGGCAGGATCGCTTTAAGAACCGTCTTATCAGAACGCTGCAGGATATGAAAGACCATCAGCGCCTGCTTTCGTGGTGTCAGAAACTGCTTGAGACGACCGACCCTGAATCAGAAAAATATCTTTCGCTGACGCTGGTGGCGGGCAAATCGGCAGAGGCCCTTGGCGACCAGGATAGCGCCAGCTGGTATTTTAATGAAATTCTCAACCGTGACCCGAAAAAAGAGAGTATCTTTGCCCGCATCGCGGCCAGCCATTTGAAACAATAAGCTGACAAGGCTCAACAACAGCCTGAAGGAGTTTTTATGATCAAAAACAAACGTCTGCTCAGATCTGTAAGTCTTGTCCTCAGTTTGATTCTGTTGCTGCAGGCCTTTTTCATCTCAGCCGGTCCTCAAGGCAGACTCTTTGCAGAAGAAGAGGAAAGCGAATTTTCGGCCTCCGAAGCTCTCGCTCCCGGCGAGTATCTTGAACAGGTCACCGGTTTGATGGGCGGCAATACTGAAGAGATTGAGAGCCACTCGTATGCGCAATGGACTCTGCTGCTGATGAATACGCTGATCATGCTCGATCCTAAGGGAACGGACGTCATGACTTTTCAGCACAGTATCACCAAAACGCTCAGCACCGTTAACAAGGTGCGTGGTTTCGCGGCCGACCTGCCCAAATATGTCGGCTGGGTCGAAAAAATTGCAGCTTTCGGCTTTAAATACTTTCCAGGAAGTGGAGCGAACAAATTCCACCAGATTCTGCTTAAAGTACAAAACGCCATGGGCATGCTCGGCAAAACCGATCGGCTGCGAACTTTGCAACAGACAGCTACTTATATGAAGTCGCCGTACAGCAAGGGCGTCGGCGCCTGCAAACAGTGGTATAAAAAGGGAACGCCGCTGGTCGATGGCTCACAGCAGCTTTCCGGGCTGCAAACAGGTGCCATGAAAGTTGGCAGTGTTCTCCAGATAATTTCCGGCATCATGGAACTGTCGAGAGTGCCGGGTGCTCTGGCCAACGATGCCGGTACGCCCAGCTTCGAAACGGTACAGATTGCAATCAACGGCGCTATTTTAATTGCAACCGCTCTGATGGCCTGGCCGCCGCCAGGTGCCTGGACAGTAGCGGCATTCATAATCATCGGAGCCTGGGAGCTGATCAAGGGCACTCTGAACAAGATCGGCGACACCATTGAAAAGTGGCACAAGTCTTATGCCGACTCCTTGAATTTTCTCAGAGAAACAGATGACAAATTTGCCGCCTTTTATGACGAAAATATCGACGCCAACAGTTGCCCCATGCCGGGTGACGATTCGCCGCTCATTGACCCGCTCGAAAGATCAGCAGCTCTGGTTTTTGCAGATGAGTTAAAGGCTGCACTCGAAGAAAATCCCGGCGAAGGCGATATTGCCGAGCGCCAACAGGAGCTGGTCAAAAACATCAGAGCACAGGGCATTCTTTCGACCTGGTATTACCAGCAGGATGAAGCAACAAGATTGTTGCCGCCGAACATCGAAGACCTCTATCTGATCTGGAACCATCGCGCAGATTACATGGCGTTCAAGCCGAAAAAACCAAGCTGGAGCTGGAACCCGATCAACCTGATCGGCGACGGTCTCGGCTGGCTGGCCGGCACTGCTCTCGAAAGCTTTCTCGGCACTCACGACCAGTTTGTTGACGACAAAGGCAAGTTCAAAGAACTGGCCCTTTTCTGCCCGGATTTCGCGCTGACAGTATTGTTCAGGCGCTACGTAACCAGTCAGGCACATTCTGAGAATATTGGCGAGATCCCTGAACATCTGAGCCTTACCGGTGTGCGCATCGAGCAGGCACCTTTCAATTACATGCCTCTAATCGAGATTTACAACAACAATTTCAGCAACTGGAGCACCGAGATCATTGGCCAGGCATTCGCAGCCGACGCCTTTATGACAGCGGCAAAAGAGATGCCATATCTGACCGAGCAGCTGAATTACGCAAGAAAAAACAATGAACAGACGACAATGCATACTCTCGCCAAGGCCGTAGGCGCCGTCATCATAGATGACGACCCCAAAGAGATCGTTCTTGGCATACTGGCTGATTGTATGCTGAAACAGCTTGAGGGAAGCGCCCGCATGCGGGCTCAGTTCGACGCGTTGCTGGCTGCTTATAACGAAGATAAAAATGCCAGAATAAAAGACAAAGAAGTTGACTACTCTTTCAACGGTGATTCAGACGATTTTAAGCTCGGCAAAGAGATTTTCAAAGGCAAGAAAATGCATGACGAACTCGGACCATTTGTTATGAATATGGGAGTCGCTGTTCCTGAGTTCTGGTCAGGCATTCTTAAAGGCGAAGACGAAAAGGAAGAGCCCGAACAGATATTCAGAGAATACAGCGGGCAGCTTCAGACAAGCCTGCAGCTCAACCTCAACTCGCTCGGCATCTCAGGCATCGACATGGTCAAGTTTGGCATACAGCTGAAAAACGAGATAGATGTGCTTGAACTGGCAAAAGACAACCTCAAGGACAAAAAGCAGGCGCTCGATTCCATTAATGAAATCTTTACTAACGAAGCCATCAGAAAACTGGTTACCAAAGGTGAGTTTCTCGATGTTTCGCGAGACTGGCTGTCGAATTTTCTCAGCTCTTACGACCCGCCCGAAGATATTTTCGAACACAATATCGGCAAGCTGGAAGATGCCATAGAAAAGCTTGAAGAGTCGATCAACAAGCGCAAGGAAATATTCGATACCCTGCATCCGCTGATAAAATCAGAATACGCCGGCTGGCTGGAAACCTACAAAAATTACGAAGAAGCTGCTGATGAGCTTGGCATAAGCCTCACGATCAGATCTTCCGACAGCGGTTACGCAAAGCGCAATCTTGAACTGCTCGCTCCCATCAGCGCGCTCGATCCTTCGGCAGCACCGGCTGAGACAACGAGATAAGCTTGCAATCAGTTATAAATAAACCGGCGATTGAATCACATAAACGCAGATACTATCTGCTATATCTGTGTCTCACTGCATTGTTGCTGACAGTTCTTTTCTGTGCAGCTGTTGATGGCCAGGAAGCGACTTCAGACCGCATGCTCAACCCGTTTGAGGATATAGATAAAGTAACTATTATCAACGATCCGGTTCAGGCCGACGCCATAGCCAGCGACAGCGACGTTCAGCCAGAACCACAACCACAACCTCCCGCTGATAATCCGATGCCGACCGAACCCCACAATCTGCTTGGCGGTCTGCTTACTGAAATGAATGCTGACGAACAGCAGATGTTCCTGAGCTACCAGCACGAGCTGTATTCAGCCCAGGTTGAGAGTCTTCGCCAGCAGATCAGCACACTGCAAAGCAGTTTGGTCGGGCTGGCAAAAGATCGCGAGGAGCTTGCCGCAGCCGGAATAAATGATACTGCAGCAATGCAGATGCTCATGACTGACGCTTACTTTCTCGAAACCCGGGCCGGCAATCTTCTGGCAGCGATGTTGGGCGGAAACATGGATCCGCCGGGTGCGCTGGCAGTAATCAGATGCTTGAGCCCGCGCGCACACCCACAGCATCCTTATTTCGAAGTAGCACGCATCACACTCCGGCTGGTATCACTGAACCAGAGGCTCAGCGACTCGCTCGTCAGCCTCGGGCAGATTGGTCAGACCCCCTGATTATGCTTTTAAATACGAGTTCATACGACAACAGGCAGCTAAGGACCACAGCTAAAGGCGGCTTCATAACTGTGGTCGTGGTTGGCGTTCTTGCTGTCATGCTGCTGCTCTCTTTCAATCTTTACAAACGTTATTCGCAACAGGCAAAGCTTGCAATGGTCGGCGACCAGAGCGCGGTAGCCCGTTATTTTCTCGAATCATACGCCGCCGATATTCTCTGGCAGATAAGAAAAAAAAGAAATATTCCGGGAACCACCCTGTTTGAATCTTTCAGAAGCGGAACTTCAGTATCGCTCTGTCCGCTGTTTTACCTGCCCAGTTCGCCGATCAGAGAACTGGCAGATGAGCTGGGAATAAACATCGGGCCGATGGTAGTCAATTTCGCTACGCTCGAAACACTGAGTTACAGTCCGGCGGCTTTTCGCATCGACGCCGCCAACGAAGAAAAAAAGGGGCAACTTGTCATTCTCTGCGAAATAAACTACGGCGGCCGCGATTATAGTCTTGAGGTGCGGCAACCTTTCAAGGTCGTCATGACAGCAACACCGATTCTGCGCAAATTCATTCTCTTTTTCGATCAGCTTCATCTCGAACAGACAGAGCCCTGTGGCGTGCGTGACAAGATCAACACCATACCGATCAGAAACAATCGAGCACCCGCTCAATATGCGCCACTAACCCTCTATGGCTGGGATTTAGTGAACAGAGATATCAACGGCCAGGTTTTTCTGGGCGCTGACAACCACGAGATCCGCCTGAATCTGGTTGGCGGAGCTTTTCAGAACAGCCCTTCCGAAAGTCGCGCCGATCTCGAAGATCTCTGGCAGATTTCACCATCAGCTTTTGACATCACCTCTGCCATTACCGAATTTGACCAGGAAGAGCTGCTCAAGGACAGTCACGGCAATCCGTTGATCGTAAGGGGAGCCAGCATTCCGATGACTTATCGCGGCCACTATTCGAGAATTGGCCTGCTTGGCTTTTCTGATGAAATTCTCGATTCAGATTTTCTCGGCAACTTCAAGATCGAGAACTTTCTGGCAGCTGACCCGTCGTTCAACAGCCTGCGTTATCCGGATTTTGGCATGAAGCAGGCTTCGACCCTGCGCCTGTTCGGCAACCGGGTTCTTGAAGAGTTCAAAGGCTTTCCGCGCGATGTTTTTGGCAAGGTTTACTCGCGCTTTTTTCTGCTCGCGTTTTTTGACGCACCCTCGATCGGCGTACCCATTGCCTTTAACCCGAATCCGGCACACAGCATCACGGTGCCGCAATACGGTGGCGCCCAGAACCTGCCGTTTCGACCAGTCTCGGGTACCTATACCGATTACATGTCTCGGGTGGTTTCTGGTGGTGCGCCTTCGTCCATTTATGGTGAAAAGGCCAATGTGCCGACCAATCGTGATGCCGAATTCCGCCACCAGCTTCTCGAAAGCCCTGACTTTGCAGGCTCCGACGGGCTCAAGCCCTGTCGTGGTTTCAGCGACATCACTCCGGCATGGTTTCCTGCTGTCAAGCGCAACCCGGACTCACGCCCGCCAATAACGGCCGGCAGTGTACTTGAGCGAGTTTCAAAGTTTTACCGGACTGGCGAAGACTTTAAAAAGGCAGCGGGCCTTAAAGATGCCGAAAACCAGCGCTTCTGGGTTGACGGAGTCGTTTATGTCAACGGCCCGCTCGATTTGAGCGAAGGCATAACTACAGACAATATCAGAGGCGGTCTGGTGCTGGTCAACGGCGAAATCAAGCTGGGCAATGTCACCCGCAGCATCGGCAGCAATCTCAATGCCGCGGCTTTCGCTGCCATCAAAAAAATACAACTCGATCGGATGCTGACTTTCGTCAGTCTCAGCGGCCAGAAAATAGCGCTTACCGGCAAAAGGTATTACGGAGTTCAATTACTGTCATTCAGACCCGGTCTGTCTGGCCCGGTTGATCAGATATCTTTTGATGACGGCAACGAGCTGGTATTTATCGGTGGTCTCGGTATGAATACACCAAATCTTGCGGCAATTTCGCGGCATCTCAAGAATCGCGGCATTTTTCCATTTTTCAATTTTCTACCGGCGCTGGCCGCAGATGTCTGTTCATACACGGTCAATATTGATGAAAGGATCGAGCAATATGAGTTTACGGTTCGTTGATGCAAGCCGGCAAAGGCCAAGACGGGCGTTGACCATGATCGAAATCACGCTCGCCGTCGGGCTGCTCGCTGCGGCCATACTGCCCGTGCTTACGCTCACCATGCGCTCGACTCAGCAGACATACGCAATGGAGCAGCATATTATGGCAAGTCAGTTTGCGGCGGGAATTCTCGACCGTTACCTGGCGATGCCGTTTAAAGTTTGTGCTGATGCGATACGCAGCGAAAGTTACCCCCAAAAAGTATGTGAAACAGAAACGTTCAAAGACGCAATTGAGACCGGTGAATCTTTTTCTGAAGCTCTACAGCACACTTTCAGAGATTTCGAATATGAGGTGACCGTATCAGAACCTTCCTCAGCCGGCGAGCGCGGCGAAATGTTCAAGATCACGGTAACCGTCAGCTGGCCGGGGAACCCTGGCGCACCGCCAGCCAGACAGTTTTCGCTCAACGCCGTGAAGTTCAATGAAAACCCGTAGGATTAGTTAGAATGCTGATTTATAAAAGCAAAAGAGCTCTCTCTCTGGTCGAAATCATCGTTATTTCGGCCATAGCGAGCTTTGTGCTCGTCAGCATATTCATGGTCTGGACACGTACCGGCAGAACTGCGAGCAGAGGCGGCGAGATGCTCGATCTGCAGATTGCGATCAGATCAATCAACGACCGTATTCGTAACGACGTCAGAACTCTGTCAGAGGTAATTTCGGCAAGCGAAGACAGTGTGAGTTTTCTGGCCTTTCACAAAGGCAGAAAGGTCGAAGTTAAGTATCGTTATGACGCGGACAGCAGAAGTCTGCTGCGTGAAACAGCCGGCAGCCCCGGTGTTTTTAGAGCTGACGGTCTGGTAACCAGCGCCCGCTTTTCGTGCAAACCGTCGCGCGAAAAATTCGAATACCTGCAACTGGCTGTAGAACTGACTTCTGAAGGCCAGGGCAACGCTCCTGTCAGCAAACTGGCGCAGGTCATGGTGTTTTCTTCAAGAAGCCTCGATCCGGCATTTGTTGAGGTAAAGTAACCGGCAGACTAAATATCGCTGTGCAAATGCCTTATAGGTGCTATACTTTCCCAGACAGTAAATGTATCAGGGGGAAAAATATGTCAGCAAGTCGTGGTGGGCTGTTTAAGGCCGCATTGGCACTGAGCTTTATGTTGTTCGTATTAGCATTCGTCGTTGTCAAAAGCGGCGCTATAGAGACGCGCGTCGAAAAGAAAACCGTCGATGGCGTAGAAACCGAGATCAGAAGCCACCATTTCAACGCCGGCAAGATCCCGATTTATCTAAAATCAGTCACCGCACCCCTCACCGGCAAAAAAGCACTGGAGCAGGACTGAAAGAAAACTGCATTTACGGCCGTCAAGCTGAATCAAACCCGAATGATTATTCGTGCTCTTGGCGCTATTCCTTTATCACAAACGAGTTTAAGAATTCAATTAGCATATACCGCTTTCGTCGGGCTCTCGGCGTGATCTCATTCGCTACACTCTCGCCAGAAGAGAGTAGCCATTTATAGCTATGGCTCTGCGTCAAAATTGCCTGGCTCGAAATTTCGCTCATGAGAAGCACGCCTGCGCCCTTCCGGTATTTGTAATCTGATAAGTCATCATTTAACGGCAAAACACACTTTTATCGGATGAACCTTTGAAATTTCAGTTACGCAAAACTCTTATCTTACAGACAAGAGCGGCGTTCGCACAAATTGTTGTCTAGTATTATGAGACTTTCAACTGTAAATTTGTAACAATTAGAGTTAGGATAATCAAATATAACAAACTTTGTGGAGGATATAATGTCACACACCTGCCTTTCGTCTGTTGCAATAGACCTTGGCGCAATAAACACAGGAATATACCTTTTCCAGATGGTAGACGGAGAGCTATCCAGTGCCGACAAAAAGGGAGTCCTGATCAGGCTTGATCCAGATAAAATCAAGCTTTCACAGGTCACGCGGCGAGCTCGAAGGCATCAGAGAAGATGTTATGCCAGAAGAAAGCTTGCAAAGCGCCTGCTCAAGATAATACTGGAACACAAATTCAATGCGCCATACGACAAGCTGCCAAACAGTACTGTTGAATTCATCAATGGACTGATGAACCGCAGAGGCTATACCTTTCTTGGCTTTGATGAACTGGATGTTGATGAAATAAACATTCTCGATAACAATATGCTTGGCGAATGGCTGCCTGATTTTTTTGCCGGCTCAACGGTTGCAGCAACAGAGCAGTTACAGATGATAACAAGCGACCTGCAGCAATGCGAGAAGCTTGGTAAAAGCCTTGAGCATCTTCTCAAAACCGCGAAAGACAAGACTGGCATTCTGGGAAGCCTGGACAAAGAGATCAAAAAACCAGTCTTATCAGCATTGAACAAAATGCATGAAGCCATAAGCAGCACTCTCAAGAGCGAAAGAGACGGGCATTACCATCGAAGAGAGTATTTTGAAAACATTCACAACGACATACATGACTTCAGTGATGTTCTAAAGCCCTTTTATCAGCTGTCAAAACTGAACAGCGAAGCTCTGTTCAGACTGGTCGGTCATATCAGCAATCTCCAGCTGCGCGTATTGAGAAAATATTTCAATGACGAAAAGATGAAGAACTGCAGCGACTACTGGTGCGACACGCGCTTCAAAAAATATTTTCAGCGCTACGTCAGAGCATGGCATGCGCGCAAAGATGCTAAAATAGCAGAAAACAGGCGCAATATAATAGCTGCGCTGGCAGAAAACGATGTGATAGACTTTTGGCTGGGCCATCACCCTGAACTGACTATTCCACCTTTCGAAGACCAGAACAATCGCCGACCACCCGTATGCCACAGCCTGATTTTCGATCAAGGCAAGCTTGACCAATATTACAGACATTGGCGACAGGTCACTGCTGAGCTGATTAAGCTTGTAGACAAAGACTATGCAGTAACAGATGCAAATGCCCATATTGCTTTGCAGAGGATTCTCGACCAGAGTTCCGCCCTTGACTACTACTCAATAAGAGGCCTTGTCGAAAATCGCAATGAAAGCCGCCTCAAAAGCGAGGTCTATGACGCACGCCGGCAGGAGTTACAACAAAAAGTTGGCAACAATGCCGCCGAAGAGTTTCTTGGCCTGGCAAAACAATACTTCTATGAATCCAGTCTGGCAGCATCTGGGGACTGGCATGAAGAAATTGATGCAGGTTTACTTAAAAAGTGTGGTAAACATCCGCCAAGAAAAGAAAAGCAACTGGACAAGATACTGTCTTCAATACTTCGCATAGACATGGATTCAGCTATGCTGGACAGTTTCAGGAGCTTTTTTTCAAATCATAAATACAAAGGCAATTCTACTTGCCGAAGTGTTGCAGAAAAGGCCGCCAAAGCACAAAAGGAATACGGTGCTTCACTCAAGGCAATCTTAGAACAGGGCAACAACAGTGAATTGAACAAACTCATGGAACAAATAACACTTGCTGCGTCTGCCCTTGAGAGCTTCCTGGAAAACAACATGTCAGCAAATGGGAAAAAACATGAATACCAGGGCAAGCTTGCAGACCTGTTCATATTCGCCCAGATGTATAATCTGCTTTACCAGGACATTCAGGGTTTTTCCAGTAATTGCCGCAACTGTACTCTTGAGAACGCCTGGCGGTCACTGCGATCAGAAGCAGATAACAGTATCGCTAACGGCCGCAGACTTCCTGCCGATTCTGTAAGGCCTTTCGATGGTGTTCTTGCCAGATCGGTTGAACTCATTGCGTCTGCCGCTGCACGCGCAAAAGTTTCTCAGCTGCTGCAACTGCCGGAATATATCTCAGAGGTAGATATCACCACAGGCATAGAAACAAACAGTTTCGAATTCAGCAGCGAGCTGAGCGAAGTTAAAAAGAAACAACTCGGAAAAAGAGCCGACTCGAAGCTCGAAGCCCTGGCAATTCAGCAAATTGAATTCAACCAGGCAAAGTTTGATCGCATCAAAAGCGACAGCTGCGGAATATGCCCTTATACCGGCGAGAAACTAACCGGATTTGGGCATATCGACCATATTATCCCACGCTCTTATACTCGCGATCGATTCAGAGCTGTTTTCAATTCAGAAGCAAACTTGATCTACTGCTCGGTCGCAGGCAATAATCGCAAAGGTGACCGTGAGTACACGCTTGATGATCTGAATGACAACTACCTCAAGGCAGTGTTCAACAGTGCTGACCGCGAATGGATAACCGGGCATATAAGTGAAGAGGTCAGTCGGCTGCTGAACTCCAACACCCGCATCACCTCATTGAATTCACTGACCTTCGATCAAAGAAAGTGCATCAGACACGCCATGTTTATACCTGCGCTGCGCAACGAACTGCTATCTGAACTCAACCAGCAGAACAGGGTTCGGGTAAACGGAACTCAGAAGTATTTTCTCAGCGTACTTCGCAGAAAAATCGAGTCTGCAATAAAAGCGAAAAGGCCACAGCTCGCACTCAATTTCAGATCCGAACGCGTCGCGTCATCAGTTATTGCCGCCTATCGTAACGCTCTCTCGCAATTTGCGCCGGAAAATGCCAAAAAGATGCCGCAACCAGCTTTCAGTCACATAATAGACGCAGCGATGCTGTTTGCAGCGCAATCAGCCGGTGGTTTCAAAAACCCGACCAATAACCTGGCGCCGGCTGAAGACCCTGCCTATCTTAAGCAGCTGCTGCCTGAAGAGTTCGAAATTACCAGTCTTAACAAAAGACCGGTATATCGTGCAAACGCATGGCATCAACCTCTGTTCAAGGACACTATTTATGGGGCGCACTTTCTGCCATTCATTGTTACCTGCGAAGGTCAAAGCGGTTTTGGTTATGACAGGCAAAACTGCGTCTATATAAGCAAAGACGAAGATAAAGTTTTTGCTGCCATACGACCATTTTTACGAAAACCGTCACCGGAACTTAACGAGATCAAGAAACAGGCAATAAATTCGAAAGACAGTATAGTTCTTACTTTCAACAAATCCCGAATCTTCGAACTGCTTCACAAAGTTGCCAAATATGAAGCTTCAGAAAGCATGAATTATCAGGCAGACCTGTTCGAGGCCATTTTATATCAGAGCCAGAAAACATCGCTGCAAAGCGCCATGTTCGACCAGAGTGGAAAAAAAATGCTGACGCGTGAAGATATCCTCAAAGATAACCGATTCGTCACAAAAATCGAATTGCCGGCCCGTCTCGGCAGTAACAAAGACTTTGTCCTGCCTTTCAAATTTGCCTGGTTGAAGCTTCTTGAGCAGGACTTCATAAAAACTTGTTTCGGCAGGAAACTCGAAAACGAAGACCTGGCACAACTGGATCAGAAAATACGAACGTACTTTCTCGAAAAAACGAAACATGACAAGACTTCTCAGAGAATGGCCCAGCGAAAACATGCAAGAGCCCGCCGCGTATTCTCGCTGCCGGTGAAGCCAGGTGCTGCCGGCGCTGTTTTTGCAATCAAACGAAAAACTCCAGCCGGTCAGATATGGCAGCTGCTGGCTTCTGAACAGGCATACGAAGGCTTTAGAACCGACAAAAGCAGCTTTGGGGCTGAAGCCAAAATATTGCTGGCACAACTGAGTGCTTCAAAAAACGCCTTCGCTTTAGGCGCGCGTTATAGTGCCAGAACAGCAAATGTAAGCGTTGATTACATGGACAGCTGGAAGAAAATACCTTTAAATGGGGAACTCGCCACAAAACTCATATCTCTTGAATTGTGCCCCGGCCAGGCGACCAGGCGCTATGCCAGAATCACGATGCGTGGTAACCTGTTCATGCAGGCGATCTATCCATGCCTGTCTACAGGCAATGATTCAGAAAACCATTCTCTACTACTTCTCCCAGAATATAAATTTACCAGAGAAAAGAAAGAAAACTTCAAAAAAGAACTCCCCGGTCTGGGTTGTCCAAGAACTTTTGTTCGCATTGAGAAAGCCGGCAAAGAGATAACCTTCACCTACGAAGCTGATGGCGTAAGTTCGGCAATTGCCGGCAGATACTTTTCGGTTTGAACCGATGAAGCATCTATGCATAACTGAAACAGGTTCTTTCATGGGAATGAGCGGTGCCAGACTGGTAGTTTACAATGATGGAGAGGTCGTTGCCGAATATCCGCTAAATCGACTGCGCACAGTAACAATTGCAAAAACTGGAATAAGTCTTTCCTCGAATCTGATTCTGGCCTGTGCCGGCCGGGGCATAAAGCTGTTCTTTAACGATTATCGCGGCCGGCCGCTGGCTTGTCTGGCCGGGCTTCACTCACATGCTGTTGCAGAAGCGCGAAAAAACCAGATCAGATTTTGCGAAAGTAATAGAGCATGCCTTCTTGCTGCTTCTGTAATCCGCGGAAAACTTCGCAATCAAAGAGCGGTCCTCAATTATTTTGCAAAGTATAATGCCAAAGAATCTGAAGAAACCGCCGACATATTGAAAAAAGCCGCCGATATGCTTGAACGGCAGGCCAATGAAGCAGACAAGATAGACGAAAGCGCAGACTGGCGAAACAGGCTGATGGGGATTGAAGGCAGTGGAGCAGCAGCATATTTTGACGCTCTTTCGCAAACCGGGCTCATGCCGCAGCCTTTTTCACAAAGAATAGCCAGGGGTGCAGAAGACATAATAAATTCTGCCCTCAACTATGGTTACGCCGTGATGGCTTCATATATCTGGAATGCAGTAATAAATGCCGGCCTCGAACCATATATTGGATTTTTGCACACAGAAAGACCTGGAAAACCCTCGCTGGTTCTCGATATTCAGGAAGA
>Ga0123335_1003090_pt1 | contig 23777 bp, 19 predicted proteins | sample BiotimSIPDNA_2_FD_89707 | JGI IMG/M metagenome (GOLD analysis project Ga0123335, IMG submission 89707) | Anaerobic biogas reactor microbial communites from Washington, USA - Biogas_R2 time_0 SIP DNA | ecosystem: Engineered > Bioreactor > Anaerobic > Unclassified | place: Washington, USA...
CATCAGCGACCATGATAAACACCGAAACGAGAACGCTTTAAGAGATATAGCGAGCTGCTCAAGGAAATAGATTTTCATCTGTTCATCTTTAAAGATGGAGAGCTCTTCGATACACCCGGATGTAACTTCGTAGTAGGCATAAGGAACAACAATTCTGGGTTGGGTGCACATGCCAAAAAATCCTTTGAAGGTGGTCTCGGGTTTAAGGCTATTAATAGTAGCAAATACCATGACAATTCATCCCAGAGATGATTTAGGTGAGAAACATTAAGGCACCTCTGGGGTGAGATAGCAACTTAACTTGTGTAATGCATCTGTAGAGCTACTAATTCACCTCCGGGGTGAATCCAGGAAGATGGAGATTCTTATCGACAAGATAATAAAATCAAGATAATGAAAGCCTTAGCAACCCCGAACCGGTCAGAAATTCTGATCAGATACCCTGGTATTGAGCATCAGCCCCAAAAGTATAGCCATAGTGAGAACAAATGATCCCCCGTAACTTAAAAAGGGCAGTGGGATTCCAGTTACAGGCATCATGCCAATAGTCATAGCAGTATTCACAAAAACATGAAATCCTATTATAGATACCGACCCCACACACACCAGGTTATAGAATCGGTTTCTGGAAGACTGGGTGATTATTAGCCCACGCACGATAAGCAGAAGAAACAGCACTATTACCACAGCACACCCCACGATTCCAAACTGCTCACCCAAAACCGAAAAGATGAAATCCGTATGCTGCTCAGGAAGATAGGAGAGCTTTGTCTGGGTGCCCTGAAGAAAGCCTTTGCCGAAAAGGTGCCCGGAACCCACAGCAACCTTAGACTGTATTACCTGGTAACCGGCTCCGAAAGGATCGGCCTGAGGATTTATAAATGAAATTATGCGCATTTTCTGGTAGTCTTTAAGAAAAGTGTTCCAGACTACAGTAGTAATCGTGGCCGTAAAGAGGCTTGAGACCACCACACCTATCATTATCAGCATTGACGGTCTGGCGAAGTAAAGAATCGCACACAGTGCCAGGAAAAAAGTTCCCCACGGAATAGCGCCCACAATTCCCCAGCCGTGGTCGCTGCCATAGGAGAAAATCAGCGGAATTGCCGAAAAAACCAGTGAGAATATGGGGGAAACTATGTAAAAAATCTCCAGAAGTGTCAGTCCGCCCCAGAAAAACATGGGAAGTGCCATGGCGCAGAAAACACCCGCGGTCCCAAGATCCGGCTGCTTCATAACCAGTATAAAAGGCAAACCAATAAGGAGCCCCGGTACAATAAATGTAGTAATCTTTTCCAGACTTACCGATTTTTCTGAAAGATACCTCGCCAGAGCCAGGAGGAGTCCGATTTTTGCGAATTCTGATGGCTGCAGCTTGAAACCGGCAATTATTATCCACCTCTCAGCACCTTTTGTAGAAACCCCCATCACCAGCGCCATTACAAGTATCACTATGGATATTCCATAGAAGACGTATGCAAAGCCATAAAATACCCGCCCCGGGATAGAAACTATGGCCATTATTATTAACAGAGCCATAGCAACCCAGATTATCTGCTGCTTGTATAAACCTGCCAGAGGTCCGCTTTCGTGGAAATAGGTAGCGCTGTATATCAGGAAAATGCCTATGATCCAGAGCGCGAGCGCAGCGAAAAACAGGGGAAAGTCAAACATCCCTTTTCTTTGAAAATCTCTCATTGATTTTCCTGTCCTGAAATAGCATTCAACTGCTGTCTTAAAGGCTCAACCATGGTATCGAGTCTTTTCACAGTTAAACTGTCGACCCCTAAATCACTTACCACTTTTTTACCCTCCTGGGTTTCCGCAAAAAAATACCTCAGTATTTCTCCGGCAATTGGAGCGGCGATTGCGCCACCACCGCCTGCATTTTCTACAACAACCGCAATTGAGATAACCGGATCCTTTACAGGCGCACAAGCCATGAAGAGCGCATGGGTTTTATCTCCCTGGGGGTTTTCCGCGCTTCCGGTCTTTCCCCCCACATCGATACCCGGAACAGATGCCCTTCCGCCGGTTCCACCCGGTTTGACAACCGCATCCATTGCCTCATGTATTACAGTACGGGTTTCCTGCCTGAGATCGAGCCTGCTTTTAATTTCCGGGCTGTGCCTGCCCACAGCATTTCCGTTCCGGTCTTTTTCTTCTTTAACTATGAAAGGCTTGTAGAGAAAATGGGAGTTTCCCAGCCCCCCTGCCATAAGTGCCAACTGTATGGGCGTTATAACCTGGGTCTGGCCGATCGCCATATCAAGCACCAGACCCTTTGTCCATTTCCACCCCCGTTTTGCGAATCTTCTGTTGTATTCCTCTTCACCTGACAACCAGCCCGAACGCTCGCCTGCCAGATCAATTCCAGTCACCCCCCCCAAACCGAACATCCTGGCATACTTATTTATCGGAGCGTCACCAAGCTTCAATCCCGCCTGATAAAAGTAAACATTACAGGAGTGCTGCACTGCGCCTATCATGTTAAGACTACCGTGACCACTGAGTTTCCAGCAGTGAGCGACACGGGAACCGATCCGATAAGCCCCTTTACAGGAAACCGGCATATATGCTGAGGGCGCCAGAAGTCCGCTCTCCATACCAGCCACACAGGTTATCAGCTTGAATGTGGACCCTGGAGTGTAGGTTCCTGAAAGGGCGCGGTTATTGAGGGGAAGGTTGGGATCGGTAGCAACCGAAACCCAGTTCCTGCTTCTAAGTGATGTTGCCATGGAGAAGATGTTAGGATCGACTGAAGGGCTGCTGAACATGACAAGCACTTCTCCGGTGCGGGGGTCAAGGGCAACTACAGCCCCTTTCAGGGAATCCGGAAAAGCAATATCGGCAACCTGCTGCAGTTTTGAATCTATAGTCAAGTAGATGTCATTTCCTGACTGCGGCTCAATTCTGGGAATATTGGGAATGGGACCGAGGCTTTTTCCGTATGCGTTTACTTCAACGTATTCTCTTCCGCAGGTTCCCCTGAAAGCACTTTCATACTGCCGCTCCACACCCGATTTACCGATAAGATCACCGTAATAGTAGCCCTGGTCCTTCAGTGTCGAGAATTCCTCTTCAGGGATTTCACCCATATAGCCCACAACATGGAACACCGACTGCCCCAGAGTATACTCTCTTCTTGATTCGATTTCCACAATCACACCCGGAAGTTCCATTGAGTGCTCTTCAACAACACTCACCAGATCAAGCGGTACATCTTCCTTCAGACGGGTGACATCGAAGCGGCGGCTCCCCGCTTTTCTCATGTTAACTTCAAGTTCTGAGCTGTCAAACACAGCCAGTCCCTGGGAATCTTTGATCATACATAGTGAACTGATTACATGACTGCGGTTTTTGACTTTGTAGGGAAGTACGCAGATAGAGTAGGATGGTCTGTTGCGGGCAAGCACCTCGCCATTACGATCGAATATTCTCCCCCGGGGCGGCACTATCACCTTCAGGCGCATGGCATTCTCTTTTGAAAGCCGTATGTTAAGATCTGCCTGAATTATCTGTATGTAAATGAGCCTGAGAATAAGAACAAGAAAAAGCAGGCTTACTGCGCCCATCAGAATGTAGCTTTTCTGATGCCGCGCCTGCAACTCATCCTGTATCTGTGATCCAAAAGCCATGCATCTACCGTCTTACTGTAGCCTGAGAATAATTCTCCCACAGAATAGGGATCATACCCAGCAGAAGTGAATACAAGGCACGCGGAAGTGTGGCGGTTATCAGCTCCATTCCTATCCCCTGCATAGAACCGCCTGTTTTCACCATCTGCACTATCAAATAAACCGAATCATTGAGCAGAAACATCAGCAAAAGTAGAACCGCCTTGAAAATCGGATCAATTCGAACCAGCTTTTCATTGAAAAGACCCGCAAAAAATCCGGCAATGGTTTTTGAAAGTGCATTCTGACCAAGAATGGACGGGGAATAAAGGTCCTGAGCCAATCCCAGAAAAAAGCCGATATAAACAGCCGGTATTACACCTGCCTTTAATGCTAGCGCAAACAGTACAAGCATCAGCAGGTCGGGCCTGAATTGAAAAATTGAAATTGACGGTACAAGAGTGGTCTGAAGCACAAATGCCAGAACAAACAGCCCGGCCCACTTGAAAATATTTTTCAGCACCATCTTCACACCCTCTTGTTCACTTGGGAAATTCCAGGGAATCAAATTCCGCCCTGAAAGACTGCCACTGTGGTGACAAAAGCATCACAAATAACTCTTCAAGATGATCAAAATCAACAGACAGTTCGACCCACACCCGTTTGAAAAGCGGATTCTGAGAATCGGTAATCCTCTTTACCTGTCCCACATCCAGGCCTTTTGGATAAATCCCTCCCAGCCCTGAGGTAACGATTGTATCTCCAACCTGTACATCCTCATGACTGCGACAGCGGAAGAAAAAGTTATTGCCGTTTTCAGTTTCCAGAATACTTACAGTTCTGCTCCTGCGGCTCATGATACTGGTGCGGTTGGAAGGATCTTTTATAAGCTGCACCATACTCACCCCGTTCATCACCTGTATCACCTTACCCACAATGCCCTTTTCCCCGACCAGAGGCATCCACATCTGTACCCCGTCCCTGCGCCCGGCATTCACCACAATGCCCTTGCTTTCTGCAGATGGATCGCGGGCTATGACCCTGACAGGAATCAGTGAATATGTAAATTCATTCGAAAGTCCGATCAGTCCCCTCAGACGCTCATTTTCAGCCGCCATTTCCCTGAGCCTCGATAATTCAGTGTTCAGAGTAGCAACTTCCTGATTCAGACGTCTGTTTTCAGAAAAAATGTTTTTTATATGCGTAGCGTTGTTGAAGGTAACCTGAAGCGGATAAAAGATAGTGACTGTCAATAAACGGGCGGTTTTTGCCTGAAATTCCGGAGACCCTGAAATCATCCAGAGGCTCAAGACAATTGTAAACACAAGAGAACATATGCTGCGATTTTTTACGACAAATTCGAAAATCCAGTGCATCTGAGCCGCTTTACTAAACGGTTAAAGTTTTATTATCGGTCAGTGTTTTCCACCGACGCGCCGGACCACAATCGCCGCTTCTCCCCGGTTATCTGCTTCTTCTGCCGGCAGGCATCAGAACAGGTGAATATTTATCAAGATCTTCAATGATTTTCAGGGAACCGCGGGCTACACATGTCAATGGCTCGTCTATCACATTTACCGGAAGATTGGTCTCCTGCCTCAGCCTCTCATCAAGGCCCCGAAGCAGTGAAGATCCACCGGTCATGATTATTCCTTTATCAAGTATATCTGCCGACAGCTCCGGAGGAGTCTGCTCCAGCGCCTGCTTCACACCTTCTATAATGGTCGAGATCGGCTCATTGAGAGCATCACGGATCTCTGTGGAGGTAATACGCAGAGTCTTTGGAATCCCGGCCACCAGATCCCTTCCCTTAACCTCCATCTCAAGCTCCTCCTCAAGAGGAAAAGCGGACCCAATCTGTATCTTGATCTGCTCCGCAGTACTCTCTCCAACAAGCAGATTATATGTCTTTTTCAGATAAGATACAATCGCATCATCCATCTCATCACCACCCACCCTTACAGACATGTCACAAACCATGCCGTTAAGAGCAAGCACCGCTATCTCCGCGGTCCCTCCTCCGATATCAATAACCATGTTACCTGAAGGCTCATTTACAGGTATTCCCATACCTATTGCAGATGCCATCGGTTCAGCCACCAGATGAACCTCTCTGACTCCGGCCATTTCCGCAGAATCATGCACTGCACGCTTCTCCACCTCAGTTATACCGGAAGGAACACCGATTACCGCCCTTGGACGAAAGTAAAAACGATATTTCTGTACTTTACGAATGAAATATTTCAACATCTGCTCGACAAGATCAAAATCCGCTATTACACCGTCTTTCATCGGACGAATCGCTTCGATCTCACCCGGAGTACGTCCCAGCATCCGCTTTGCTTCTAAACCGATAGCCACAACTTTCCTGGTGTTCTTGTCTACAGCAACTACCGACGGCTCATCGATAAGAAGACCACGACCCCTTGCGTATACAAGTGTATTGGCTGTTCCAAGGTCGATTCCTAAATCATTTGATAAAAAGGGAAAACCCATACAGATGCCTCATATAGTTTACTGTTTTATTCCGATCTACTTGAACCGAAATATAAATACTATTATGTAATTCCTAAAAATACAATAATATACACAACTTACGGTAGACCAAAAAAAACTATTTTTAAAGCCTACAAACCACTTTCCGGAGACTGGTTAAACCCTGCCTCACCACCGACATTTTCCTCTTTGAGCCCATCTTCTCCTCCGGGCTGTTCACCATCCCGGGTTTCATCCGGCTCCTTATTCTCCTCCTGGCTCTCATTTATTGAATCTGCGGGTACAGAATCACTGGTGGAGTCAGGCGCCAGAGATCCTGATTGTTCCTTTCCTTCTTCAGGTGCCAGGGCACCAGTATTTTCGGGAGGAATAGAATCTGGTTTCTCTTGAGCCTGTGTCTCCTCATCAGCCGGTTTTACCGGCTCGCTTTCAATCACCGGTACTGCAGGAGACTTCTGCTCAGCTGAAGCGGCTTTCCTGCCCTTATTTTCAGCCACAGAGGCCAGTTCATATGTCAGACCTATGGACCACTTTACATTTGTTTCGCTGACAAGACGGAATGGAACAAAGGAAGCATCAAATTTCAAATTTTCCCATTGTAAACCCACTCCTGCAGAAAAGAGATCCGCAGGATGATTAAACTGCTTGCCCAGCCGCACTGCAAGTGCCGGTAAAACCCACATCTCCACTCCAAGAGGCACTGTAAGCTTCTCATAATTGGTATTATAAACAAAATCAGCAGAGATGACAAAAGGGAAATTGCCGTTTATCGAGTGCTGAAAAGCCGTTCCTATACGTGCAGAGGAGGGCAGCTGATTGTTGTGCAGAGCATTCGTAGTGTCAAGGTAACCGGTGCCGCGTCCGTATCCGTGCATGTAGGCTGCCCCAATGTCAAGCACACCGGGAATCAGAGAATAAACCGCTCCCCCGCTGAGTGAGAATCCCCAGGATGAACTCCCGGCTAAACGGTCGTAAATACCATTTATTCCCACACCCAGGGCAAAATTGTTCTTCCTGAAGCCGCCTGTCAGTGAACCTGCGGCACTCTGCTGCAAACCATAGGAATCAACTTTTCCCTGCTCTGTGGCATACTGAAACTGAACAGACTGGCTTTGAAATGACAGCCCCGTGAACCACCCCGGAAAAAGCCAGCCGGTTTCTAAATATCCTCTGCCTAGATCATCGTAAAGTTTGCCGAATTCAAATGCGATATAGGGAGCTTTTCTAAGCGACAGGGCTGCCGGGTTATAAAATGATGCTCCGCCGCAGCCAAGAGCCGTTCCTGCCGAACCCATGGCCATAGCGCGGGGATTGATTGGTTCCTCAAGAAAATTATACCACGCAGAACCCGCGGCCCTCCCTTCACTTGCCGCTGTAATCATAAACAGCGCCGCAGAAAAAATCAAAACAGATCTTCTTAACATACAATAATCTCCTGAACCGCCCTGAACTCTTAAAAAGACAAGTTGATATCAACCTGCTGCCCGACACCGGCCCACAGTTTATCTGTAGAGATCCCGTAATTCATCCTGAGCCCTTCCCTGTACCGTGAGAGGTCTAAGGAGAAGCCTGCGGTGACCGACAACGGGGAATTTGTGAAATACTCCTCCGTATCGTTAAGCAGATCCCCGTTCAGGAGAAATCCGCTGATACCGGCACGGATAAAAAAGCTTTGCCAGTATTGCCACTCCCAGCCCAGATTCAGATGACCCTCGGGGCGGGAAAGCTTTTTCCAGTTGCCGTCAATGAAGTATCCCTTGAGATCCGCTGCCCAGATAAGCGGCTTCTGAAGCAGCTTCCCTTTATATTCACTTCCAAGAGTAAAGGAGGGCAGCGGCTTGTCTTCAACAGTGTTGTTGTAATAATCCGATTCTATCTCCCAGTTCATCCCTGCTCCCAGATCCCTGGCGATTGCAGAAAATGTCAACACAGGAGAGAGCCTGTATGTAAACGCCAGATCAATTGAACCTATTCCAGCCGCCGAAGAATATGACAGGTCACCATCCCGGGACATTGTAGGAAGCCTCTGATAGAGGATTCCGATTGATGCTCCGGCAGTCACGGCTCTGTTTACATAGTAGCTGAGTGCAATTTTACCGGTCAGAGTGGTATAGGCTGCACGCTCAAGGGGGTTTTCCTGATCATCATACAGCTTCAGGAACGGGTCTCCCCTGTAAAGAAAAGCAAATCCCATTCCCATACGCGGCGGAATCCTGAATTCAAATGCCCCGAAGGCATCGGTGCGCCCGAACGAAGCTATTCCCGCCCCCGCAGAGAGTCTTTTCTCCCGCAAATTCGCCAGTAGTGACGGGTTCCACCATGATGCAAGGTAAGAAGGATTTGCACTGCCTGCACCACCCATCGCAAGAGCGGCGGCTCCCACAGGCGGCCGGAGATAAGCACCGGAATGGCCGCCGACCATGGCTGCATCAACTGTATTGGAAAGAATTATCAGAACCGGTAAAATGCCAAGAATTGTTTTTTTCATCTTTACTTTGCCACCACTATTTTCCCAAAATCACGTTCTCCGGTGCTGGCGTTGATTTTGTAATAGTAAACACCCGGTGCGACCATCCTTCCCCTGGCATCCCTGCCATCCCAGCAATCCTCATTTTCCACGGTGCTGCGCCCCCGCGGTCCGCCGTTTTTGCCCGCTTTTCTGGCTTTGTTTTTAACAATGGTCTTCACCAGATCCATATTGTAATCATAAACCCTGATCGTAACATCTGCATCCTTCTCGAGATTATACACGAATACCGTACGGCTTTGCTTGACATCCCAGATATCTGAGGTGAGTATACCAGGGCGCGCATAGGACTTCTTCAGTCCCGCCTCCACTACCGGTGCCCTCTTTATCAGAGTAAAATCATGATGGCTTTTCCCGGGCACTTCCCGCTCCGAGAAAAAGAGCCCCTCAGAGGTGGCGATCCAGAGATAGCCCGATGAATCGGTACGTGGTAAAAACAGGATATCATTTACATAGGCAGGAAAATCTATTCCGTATGACACCGGAGTCATTCTGGGCTCAAACTTACTCCTGTCAACAGCTGGAGGCGGATTGCGCAGCACTGAATCGACAAGTGTGTCCCTGTAGGCCTTTATGACATTTTCTTCAAAGGTCATGTAAATGTATCCCCCGGTGGCAAAAGAGAGACTGTTTGGCGCATCCCCCAGCATCAGGCGCCAGCCTTTCTGTGCCTGACAGTACTTAAAGAACATCAACGTGTCAGTCCCGGATACACTTACCTCCATAATACTGTAAAGTATCCGGCTCTCCCCTGTTTCACGCGTAAAAGCACCATGGAAAGATTTAAAAGTCATTCCTGACTCTTTTATTGAGGAGGTGACTGTGGTATCCCATGATGAATCAGCGGGTGAATAAAGCCATACCTTCGATGGACTGGTGACGGCAAGGGTTTTTTCTGAGGCATTTACCGATGTTACTCTTCGCTTTGGCACCGGCGATCCCTTGATAGTGAAATCCTCCACCGGAACACTTTCTGAGCTGCCAGGGACAAGAACATCTGTGCTTTCAGTCTTTGGATTCCATCTCACTACTCCCCCGTCAAGACATGCGAAGTAAAAACTTCCTTTGGCGTAAACCACATCCAAAGCAGAAACATCGGCGCCCTCATTTCCGGTGATATCATCAGACCACATTAATTTAAGGGGTTTGCGCTCGACAGATTCACCGGCTACCCTGAAAGAATAGATCTCATCTGTGCCGTCAATTGTATCTGTCAAAGCAACCGCTCTTGTGCCGCCGAATGCAATATCGGCGATCCATTTGTCGGAGCAGCCCAGACGGTAAGAGAGCCAGTTTGAATTCTCGGCAAGGCGTTGAGAGATCGCACCCCGTCCGGCAATTGTATTTAAAGAGAAACTGTTTGTACCCTCCAGTGCAGAAATCCATAGAGTATCGCCTGAGCCCTGAAGCTGGTAGATGTAATTTGATGCCAGGCCTTTGTCGCTGAAGCATTTGGCGGGAAATGCGCTTGCGGCCGGAAAAAGAAAAAACATGATCGCGGCCAGGAACAATGTTTTACTTGCGGGAATCGTGCACTTGAGCATTGCCGGGTACCTCGAATTTAAAGACTTTACCGGGAATTTTGGGATTGAAAACAGTTTTCCTGAACTTGTAAGTATACACATTGCCGCTGCTGTCTGTGAGTTTCAGTTCACTCACCGTTCCATTCTTTACAGAAGCATGGACCTCAATTGCCGACCACGGGGCCTTTGAAGCTGTAGAATCCGCTTTCCAGGAAAGTACAGCTGTCGAACCATCATTCTGTTTTTCAGTAAAACTGTATTCACTCAGATAAGTGGAAAACAGCCTTGAGGGATGAAAGGAAAGATCGAGGTCCTGAAGGTTTTTGATGATCACCTGCGCACTTTTCTCGCTGTACTGCCAGAACGATTTGCCATCACTTACAACAGTTTCGCTTTCCAGCTCAACACGGAACCGGTCACCCGGAGCTATATACAGTTTGCCCGATTTTTTCTCATCGCGTTCCCGTACACTCCACCAGATATGCATATCAAACTGAGTCTCGAGCGATACATTCTGGTTGTATTTACTTCTGATCAGAGATTGGACAGTCGCCGGGGCAGAAAATGACTCGGCGCCAAAAAGCATCATCAGAATTAAAGCAGCAGTTTTCTTAGACATACAAAACACCCCCGTCACCGGGCGCAGGTTTACATTTATCTTCAGGAACAGCTCCAGAGAACGGGAAAAAGCAGAATGCATCCGCCCGCCCTGATGCACCCCTTACCTGTGGGTAGCCAGATACTCCTCCAGCTCGTCGGGCCTGACCAGTACCTCCCTGGCCTTGCTGCCGTCGGGAGGACCCACAAATCCCGCCCGCTCCAGTTCATCCATTAGACGTCCTGCGCGGGCATAACCGATCTTCATTCGACGCTGAAGCAGCGAGGTCGACCCCTGACCGATACTGACGATGGTTCTTGCGGCCTCCTCAAACAGCTCATCCCTGTCATCATCATCAAACGCGCCGCTCTCACCTGCACCGGATCCATCATCCAGCTCATCTATAAAACTCTCGATTCTATCTATCTGGACCTCTTGACTGCGAATGTCGCTGACAATTCTCTCCACGTCCTCTTCAGATATGAAAGCCCCGTGGAACCTTTCAATCTCAGGGGCTCCATTGCGCAAAAAGAGCATATCTCCCATGCCCAGTAATTTTTCTGCTCCCACATGCCCCAGAATGGTGCGGGAATCGGTAGACTGTATCGTTCTGAAAGCAATTCGCGAGGTCAGATTTGCCTTGATCGGACCTGTGATAATATCCACTGATGGTCGCTGGGTTGCCACAATAAGATGGATACCCACGGCCCGGGCCAGCTGAGCGATCCTCTGTATCAGCCCCTCCACGTCCTTGGAGGCTGTCATCATCAGATCTGCTAATTCATCAACAAGGATAACGATAAAGGGAAGAGGTTTATTGTCTTCATCAGGCAGAATTCCTTCCAGCTTGCCTGATTCGAGCCTGTTATTGAAAGATTCGATATTGCGGGCACCCACTTTTGCCAGCATCTTGTACCTGCGCTCCATCTCGATTACACCCCACTGAAGCGCCTTGACAGCCTCTTTGGACTCGGTCACAACCGGAGACATCAGGTGAGGAATCCCCTCGTAAAAAGCAAGCTCGACCTTTTTAGGATCAATCATGATCAAGCGGAGTTCCTCAGGCTTCTTGGTCATCAGCAGACTGCATATCACCGAATTGATGCAGACACTCTTTCCGGAACCGGTCTGCCCTGCAATCAAAACATGGGGCATCTTTGTTATGTCGGTAACATATCCCCCCCCTGAAATATTGGTCCCGATTATCACCGGCAGTTTCGCTTTAGATTTTTTAAAGCCATCGGAGGTGAGAATATGCTTAAAGTGCACTATCTGCCTCTCTGCATTGGGAAGCTCGATTCCAACGGCCGATTTTCCTGGTATGGGCGCCTCGATACGGATCCTCTGACCCCCTACTGCCATGGAAATATCATCATGAAGGTTCACTACCCTGCTTACTTTTATTCCCGGGGCAAGCTCGATTTCATATCGGGTAACAACCGGCCCGGGACTTACATATACCACTTTGCCTTCAACCCCGAAATTGAGGAGGGTTTTTTCCAGGACCATGGAATTGCGCTCTATTGTATCTTTGTCAATAAGACTTGACAGAGGCGGAGGCTCCGGCAGAATCGATGAGTCCGGAATTCTGTAGGGCTTTGCAGGCGGCTTTGGTTTCTCATCAACAGGCGGCGACTTATGGTTCTGATCCTCAGGCAACTGTTCTCCTAATCCTTCCGGTATTATGGCATCACCGTCATCATCTTCTTCTGAGTCAATTTCCGCGGTCTCGATACTCATTATCTTAATAGGATCTTTTTTCTTGGCACGGAAAGCGGCGAGGTCTTTTTCCATCTGCTGGCGCGTCAGCTCTTCAACATCATCTATGACCTCCCCGGTGGGAGAATAGACCACCGAAACCTGTTGGCTTTCCTCTTTTTCCTCCGGTTGCTCAACTGCCTTCTGTTCGGTTTTCACAGGCTCGGTTTTTTTATTTGGACGAAGCGGTTTTTCTACTTTCTTTGCGGCAGATTCCTGCTTCTGTGGCTGTTCCACCCGCGGTTTGGCTTTAAACATCTCTTTGAGCCCGGCCCACATCTTCACAACTCCGCTAAAACACCAAAGTGCGGCAGTGCGGAGCCAACCGGCGAGCCTCTGGGGTGAAATATTCAGACACCAGAGTACTGTAATCAGAAGCGCAAGTGAACCCAGAAAATATGGTCCGAAAGAGTGGGTGCCAAAAAGAGGTTTACAGATGGATTTTACAATAAATACGCCGATGAAATTCTCAGATGTCTTGAATGATGCAGAAGCGGCCACGGCCGGAAGGTAGTGAATGGCAAGCAGAAAACAGACCTCAACAGTCAAAAGGACCGCATAAAGCACATTTCTGGGCGCGATAGTATCTCCCCGAAGCCGTACCCACCCCAGATAGCAGACAGAAAGAGGGAAAAAGAATGCTGCGATGGGGCCAAGAAGAAGAATTAATCCTGAGGAGAGCCATGTTCCTAAAATGTTCCCCAGAATATTGGATGATTGGTTAAAAAAGTGAGATACAAGGGATATCAGTAACAGCACGCCCATTGACAAGAAGATAAGCCCCCAGATCTCGTGACCGAAATCTGTTGATTTTACCGCCGGAGTGCTTTCATCTTTTTTCTTTGCCATAGATCATCTATCCACGCATTTTTGTTCGATAGTGTAAAGAATAAACCTGGACTGCTTGGCTTTTTCAGAAAGTTGGGGTAAAGGTGTGATTTTTGTGTATTCTTCAATCACACGCGCCGCCTCCTGAGCACGCTTGAAAGATGCTGTCAGGATATCGCTCTGATCAGCACGGCTCATCTCCTCGGGCCGGTTTTCACCGGCAAAACAGTCAGAACCGGTGTCCCGGTTTTCAAGGAGCTTCTCTCTGCCAAGCCCTTCTTCTATTTCCTTAAGCGAGTGCCGGATACCCTTGAGTGCTATTGAGAGGGCGGAATCATTTTTTACAAACCTGAAATACTCCTCTATAACCCTCAGTGCCTCACGGCACCTGTTTAAATTAGCATCGAGGATTCTATAAACCGGATCTGGAGATGTCACCAGAAATGCACTCCCGCTGTTAAATCACATAAGGGTACCTCTAAAAATTCATTTTCCGCTGCGGCCGGCTGCGAATTCTACTGCGCTTCGTTGCACTCAATCGACGAATCACATCGGATTCGCCTCTTTCGTGCGCCTGGCGCAGCGAATTCTCGCTCGGCCTCGCTTGAAAACTGAATATTTAGAGGTGCCCTTAACAATATACTCATTTACAATTCAGACAAGTTGTTGTGCAGATGCCCAATGCAGCAACAAAGGCGTGTGAGGAGATCTCTGTTTCTGGAACGCCTTTTTAGAATGAGCCGCGCAGCATTACAGAGTTGAAATTACCAATGTTCAGAATAAACGAAGAGCATTTCTGGTTGATATTAACTTTGTTGAGTTTATAAAAGCTGGTATTTGCCGGTATTCTGAACTGCTTAATCACTCGTCCATTCATAGACAGTAACCTGGCATCTGTTTGAACCGGAGAGGGACGGCTGAATTCGAATTCCATTTCACCGTTTCCATTAATTCTGGTCTTGACACCTGAGGATGAAAGAGGTACTGGTTTTTTGTCAGTCAGAAACATTGCAACTTTCAGGGGTTCGGTTAAAGATGCAAATTCCGGACTGATTACCGCGCATGATGTGCTTCTTACGCCATTTACTCCGGTAACACTCCACTGGCCTTTGGTTTGATCGTATTCATACCAGGAGTTGTAGCCAATCGCGTTTTTCTGCAATGTCCAGTACTGAAATCCCCCGTTACCCTGTTTCTGTAAAGCAGTAATGATGGTGGAGATGGTCTGGCCGGGAATAGAAAGAATCTCATTGTCAATAAGCCACTGGAGCTCTGTTCTGACTGCTTCTGCAAAGTCAAATACGTCAACTGCCGGTTGATAGCCATCTATTACTTCCGGATCGAGTATTACCCCCATGCAGGGCATTTCAATCTCTTCCTGATATGAGAGCCCGTAAGTTCCCAGATAAACCATCGCCCGTTCATCGTAATGGCTTCTATAGCGCACAGAGGTGATTGTATCCTTACCCTCGGCCAGATAGCTGACCCCTTCCCGTCCTATTGAAAGAAGCATCTCAAGGTTGATCTGTTCGCCGGATGTAAATGCTACGCCCTGGATATTGCCGGGTGCCACACAGCAGAAAGCTGTCGCGACAAGCATTATCAACCCCGAAAATGCAACCGCAAATGATTTCATAGCTACCCCCTTATTCATGAAGTGTCATTTGAACTGATTGATTATTATTGACATGTGTATCTACATCCAGTGTATCACTTGTTATTCCGGTGGGATTCCGGTTTTTGTCATCAGCTATTACTTTGTAAATGCCCCGGGGCAATCCGGAAAATGAAAAAGCAGAACTGGCATCTGTGGTGGTTTTATAAGGCGAGCCGGCAATGTAAACATTCACTCCTGAGACTGGGGTTCCGTTGCGGCTTACAGTACCGCTTATACCCGTTTTGTCTTTAAAAAAAGCCGAATCGTTGAAAATTGCATTGGATCCGACACTGATATTCTGCACCAGCGCCGCAAGTGTATCGTTCCTGGGAAAAACAAAAAGGTTGTATTTGCCGGAGGGTATATCCGAGAAATTATAAAAACCGGAATTATCGGCATGGGCGCTGTCGGCGTAACCGGTATCTGAAGGTGATCTACCTGTCCAGTAGATGTAAAGCGAAGCCTGTGGTGAAGTCTTGACCTCGATAGTGGATGGTGAAACAACGGAAACGTAAACACCGTTGGTGGTTTCAGAACCCATAGTTGAATCTGCGGGGTTCAGGCTGCAGGACAGGCAAGCCAGTGTCAAGAAAGTGACAGCCTTCAGGATATTTCGGCAAGAGCTCATCCTATATCTCCTTTGCAGGTCTGGATAAGGGGAAAAGTTGAAGGTTGATCTGAAAAACCCTGTCTTTCTCCTCATCCGCCTCTTCTATGCGAGTCAATTCTTCACGTGTCCTTTTAAGGATCTCTTTTGCTTTCTGGATACCCTTGCTGCTGTAGCACATGGTCATCGTAGAAAAATCCCGTTCTTCTCTGGGTAGTTCTTCAAGGGCCTCAAGAGCTTTTTGGGCGACAGCGCACTGGAAATTGTGAACAGCGGCGCTTTCCCAGACTTCACCGGTTGAGATATTTGCAGATGTCACCGAGTAAGATGAGCTCAACTTTTCCACCATCCCCAGCTTAATTAAAAGATCAACGGCCCGACGGGCCTGAGGCGCGGTAATGGCAGGTATGAGCGTTTGTGCGAGCTTGTCGAAATCCCCCTTGAAATCGGAGATTCGCAGAATTTCTCTTATGGCAGTGTAATACCACTCTTCATAAAACTGATACTGTTTTTCAGAAATGGTCTTGATCCGTCCGTTGCGCAGAGCAAGAAGTTCCCGGTATGCTGCAACACGTGTATGTTCTGATCTGGCAGCCCTGAAAACGACCATCTGGCTGAAATATCGATTCTCCTTATCGCTTAGTTGAAGATATGAGGAGAATCTGGGGATCATACTCTTGCTCAAACCTCTTTTCCCGTTCATTATCCTCACCACTGTGCTTGAATTCAGTCCCAGTTTTTCGGCCATGGCACGATAAGAATACCTGCTGTTTTTCTGTTTTCTTTTTTTGTAATCGGCCTGAAGGTATTCAATATAATCGATATAGCCGTAGATATTTGACATGGAAAGCCCATCCTTTTCATCTGTAATATAACCAAAAATAAGATTCAATGAAAGTAAAAATAAATCAAACCGGTGCTGTCAAATGGCATCACTTGGCTGACGTAATGTATAGTAAGATATATGTAACACGTTATAAAACGGTCGGTTATGATAAATGGCAAGTTGTTGTTAAAGAGTAAAGCAGTGAAAAATAAGAGGTAAAAATGGCACCACTAAAATGTGACTGGTGGAAATAAAAATCTGTGGTCACCGGGTACATAAAGAAATTTCCAATGCGTGTTACAAAAAAAACAAATCTATGAGTTCAGTTTTTGATTAGATTTTTGATTAGATTATATATATAATCTGATTTATACACTCGGGTCAGTGCGAATTGCACTTATCCCTTGTGCATAAAGGTTTTCACAAATCGCAGATGTTCCACCAGGGGTTTGTATGGAAAAAAAATCTGTTAACATGATCCGTTGCCTGCACATTATTACTATACTTGTGACTTCGATATCGGCACAATGGGTAAAGACAAACTGGACTGGAGAAAATAGTTTTTTAAATCTTTACTCCGGCGGCAGCAAGGTCGTAGCCCGCACCTGGGATGCTCTTAACGGGGACCGTATGTTCCTTACCAACGATAATGGCGCAAACTGGACATTGATTGGCTCAGTGGACAGCGGTATAGATGTGTTATCTTCTGTGTTATTGGATGACAATCTTCTTGCCGGCACCTGGGAGGGGTTAATCAAGTCTCCTTTAAGCAGCATAAGCTGGGATGTTGCCGCTTCCACCGGCATGTCTGAGAATACAGCTGTCTGGTCAATTGCCAAGGTCAATAACACTCTTTTTGCAGGCGGCACTGGAAGTTTGTATAAGTCTTCGGACAACGGCCTGACATGGACCGAATTAAAATCGGGAATATCCGCAAATGCCCGGATCACTTCGATCACCGGAAACGGGGAAACCGTTTTTGCTGGAAGTGACAGCAGTGGTGTTTTTATGAGCACCAACGGGGGCACAAGCTGGACGGCCATCAATTCCGGTCTAACCGATAAGCGCATCTCCCGGATTGCGGTCATGGGAAATAAACTGTTTGCGATAACTTTGACAGGCGTTTTTCAGTCGGTCAATAATGGCTCAAGCTGGAATGCAGCCGGTTCTATGCCCGCGGGTCTGGTAAATTGTATTCTGGTTGTAAATGATAAGATCTTTGCCGGAACAGACACCGGCGGAGTTTACATTTCTGCAGACAGCGGCGCTGCATGGACATCGTTCAACGAAGGAATGCATTCCCGGGCCCGAATATTATCACTGGTCAGTGGGGAAAACGCGCTTTTTGCCGGAACCGATTCAGGGGTCATGCGTATTCCTTATTTGACAACAGGGGTGGAAAAAAACCTTACCGTGCATCCGGATCATTTTAAGCCCCGATTCATAAATAATAATGGCTCTTCAGCGACACTCCTTTTCATGCTCTCCGCATCACAAAAGGTTGATATTGAATTATACAATCTTCGCGGCAGTCAAGTTCTGTCACCTGTTCATAAAAAATTAGAAGCAGGTGCGCGGAGTGTTTCATTCAATACCGGATCAATTGCGCCAGGATCTTATGTCCTGCGCTTTAAGGCCGGCAGGACAGTTTATCAACAGACCATTTCTATACAGCGGTAAACTTGAGACTTTACTCTGTGGCAATAACAGACCGGTTTGGCAAAGGATGACAACTATGAGCAGCATTGACGGATCTAAAAATACCCGCTCCTCCATGGGAAGACGTGATTTTTTGCGGACGCTTGCGACAACCACAGCCGGCGCCGCAGGGATCACTGGTGTTCTGGGTCCCTTTGATCTGGCCAGGGCCGCAATTGACCCGGGTGAACGGGGGATAAAGATCACCAACATGACAGTTGCGACCATAAGGGGATTGAACAGTACCGGACGTATAGTACGTCTGGACACCAATAAGGGGATTTCCGGATATGGCGAATGCCGGGTTGAAGACAACAATGCCGGCAACGAACTGAACAAAGTCAGATCCACAATTATCGGGATGAACCCAACACAGGTTGAAAAAGTTTTCAATGCAGTCACTGCTGTTTTGAACCCGACCTCCGACTGGAAGAGAATCACCTACGCTTCAGGTGCAATTGCAGGCATCGAATGCGCCTGCTGGGATATTACCGGGAAGGTGTACAATCTCCCGATATGGAAACTTCTGGGCCCCAAGCTCAGAGACAAAATGCGACTATATGCCGATACCTGGGTCGAATTGGATCCATCCACCATGGAGCGGGAAATCCAGATGCGTCTGGATATGGGATTTACCTGGTTCAAGACGGATCTGAACTTTTTGAGCAGTTCCGATTACCAGAATTCACCGGACCCCAACCCCTATGGTGAATCAAACGGCTCAGCGAAACGGATTCTGGACTCGGGCCTCAACAAATGGCGCGATTATACTTCAAAGTATCGAAGAATAATCGGTAACATTCCTCTCTCAGCAGATCACTTCTTTAACTGGTCACCCTCCGGCAGCGGCAATCAGCTCGATGTTGCCTCGTCTATTATGGTCTCCAATACTCTGGCGGGAAAAGAGTATATGGATGCATCACTGGGGGGATGGATGGAAGACATTATTCCGTGGCATTATTACTCCGAACTCGCTCAGATTAATGCAGGCACTGAGATGAGTATTCTTACAGGTGAAGACATTTTCGGCCTGCCACTGGCAAAGGAACTGGTCGATTCCGGAGGGATCAACTATTTTCACCCGGATCCGTGCACTTACGGAGGTGTACACGTGAGCAGGCTTGCGGCCATGTATGCTCATTCTAAAGGCGTCAAAACCGCCTTTCATCAGTCAAACGGACCGATCGCTACGATAATGTGCGCGCACATCTGTGCAGGTATTCCTGATTTTCTCTGCTGCGAACATCACTACCCTGAAATTACGTGGTATGATTCCCTGATAGAAGGTATTCCAAAACCGATGATGCAAAAAGACGGATATGTTATCATACCGGACGGGCCCGGACTGGGAATAACGCTGAATCAGGACGCCATTGTGGCGCATGGGACCTGGTTTGCGTGATTAGATTAACTGTCTCGTTAAGGCCTTGATTTGTGCACCTGAAACAGTGTGAATTGCACTTATCCCATGCGCATAAGGGTTTTCACAAATCGCAGATGTTCCACCAGTGTGGTGCACCTGCGATTTTTATGTTTATGAGTTTAACCACGAAATACACGAAACGTAAAAGAATCGGAAATAACGAGTCAGAATAATCTGAGTAGAGATGTGCAGTTCTACTTACCTGTTGATCACCCCTTTGTAAAGTAATTTCCGATTGCTTGTGTTTTGAATTGTGACAAGATACAGGCCATGAGGGAAACTGCTGTCACTTCTGATAATTCTTAAAGTACTTTCTACTCCATTGACAGCTTTATTACTGCGAATAACCCGTGATTCCAGCAGACGGCCGGAGACAGTATATATTGAATACTGTAAAGGGCCGTTGGACAAAAATTGCAGGTTTGCCGGTGTTGGCCCGGATTTATTTCCGGATGTTGTCTGTCCGGGATACCCCAGGAACTCGACCTCGTTTACATTCAGGTATCCGCCTGTCCCGTTGTATCTTACAAACCTGACCGGCTCTGAATGCACAATCGGCACAGATGTAAATGAGCCTTCCGGCGGAATAACCGGAACCTTATAAATCACTTCCCATTTTTCTCCATCACTTGAGACCTCTACAGACCGTCCAAGCATCCGGTCCGCATATTCACTTCTTGGATAGTATCTAAATCCACTAATTATCATTTCGCCGCCCGGCCCGAAGTCATAACCTACCCAGGTGGCCTCTCCTACGCAATCGGCATGGGTGGAAGAGTTTCCGTCAACCGCGGCACTGTATTGTACCCCGGGTGTATTGTCCCATGGTGATCCATCACCAATAAGAGTGCCTGAAAGCTTACTACCTGCAGGAGCCACTGTCAGCTGTCTTGCGGTTTGTGACATGGTATTGGCCAAGGCAGCATCATCCTTGACGTCTCTTACAGTAATGCTGACTTCATTACCGGCTGCAAGACCCGAAACATTGAGCACAACTGTCTTCTGGTCAATCTGCAGTTTCGCTCCTGAAATTGCGACACCTGTGGTACTTACTGCATAATTCGAGAGGTTTTCAGCACTTGCCTTATCCAGTCCTTCTGAAAACAGAAGTGAAATTGTACCACTCAAAGATGCTGCCGCATCAACTATTTCAGGTGCGATTGAATCGGGGTATTCCTGGTAAACGCGCACATAGTCCACAAGGTAACGGACAGGAAAAGTTGTTCCGGATGGATCCCCGCCGTTGCTTCCAATTGCCTGGTTAAGCATAATATAGGCTTTTTGATGAAACGGGTTTTTCCCGTCAATTTCATTTATGGTTTTGCTCAGGTCGGTGGTGTTCTGAAGGAATTCATCGACCCATAGCTGCACTTCTTTCTCTGTCCAGAGCATGCGCCAGATATGGAAATCTTCAGAAAAGTCACTGCCGACAGATCTTGTTTGTGAACTCCAGTTCCCCTCCCATCTTTTCTCTGATCCCCATGCCAGATTCGCATGCAGTTTACCGGCGTAGTATTCCATGATATCGATTTCACCGTTACTGGGCCACTCTCCTGATACGCCGAGGGTCCAGAATGCAGGCCAGGATCCCTGCCGCACATCGATTTTTGCCCGCATTTCGAAAATTCCATAGATGAATTCCTGCTTGCCTCTTGAAAACAGGCTTGCTGATGTATACTGGTTTCCGTTCCAGTTATCTTTCCTTGCCTCGATTATGAGGTTCCCGCCCTCCATCCTGGCGTTTTCCTCTCTCTGTTTTGTATAGTACTGAAGTTCATTGTTGCGTACATAACCCTCTTCAAAACCCCAGTTTCTGGAGTCCGGAAGACCGCTGCTGTTGAACTCATCAGACCAGACCTGTTTGAAATTTTCAAAGGAGGGTTGGGCTGAGATTGAGAACAAAAAAGGCCCGGAAATGATTAACAAAATCGTGCAGAGAAAGCTCCTGCTTTTAAATTCCATGAGTTTACTCCGTATGATGATTATTATCTGACAGCGTGTAATACCTGCCTTATGCACCGGGGAAGGGATGAAGTACCATTCGCCCTGGTAAGGGTGCATAAGTAAGGAATATAAGGAATCATAATGCTCTTTGGCATTCAAAATCTAATATAACCGTGATAAAATGTAGACCTGAAAGGGTTGCACCGGAAAATATCTGAGCTGTTTTCACTTTGGTATGCATCCATATACCAGGAAACGCCCTGTAGGCGATCACGGTAGTTAAAAGGGGGTATTTATGAGAAGAATTTATTTAATCTCTGTCGCGTTGCTGCTTCCTGCAGCTCTTTTTGCTGATGTCAGTGTAAGTGTCAGGGTCGGTAGCGGCCACAGTGGATGCCACCATGCGGAGGAGGTTTACAGGGATTACGGTGACCCCTGGTTTGAGGAGTGCGAAAGCAGCTGGCCCAATAGAGTAAGTTTTGAATACCAGTGGACACTTCATGGCCCCGGGCATGTTTTGAGGTATCGTGAAGTGAGGTTTCATCTGCTCAGCGGTGCCTGGTTTTTCGGGCCCTGGATGGTAAAAGAAAACTATTGCCACCAATCCTGTACAATTCATCACCACCATGTTTACTACAAGCACCATTCACACCCTGACTGGTGCAGAGTATATGATCACAGTGCCGGTATTTTCTACTACGAATACAGAAATCGTCATCACCCCGGCAACCCTGCGAAGGTCCACAGGCATGTGTATCGGCCTGCAATTAAAGTGACGGAAAGAGTCTATGAAACCAGAACTCTTCCCCAAAGAAGCAGTTCTGCTGATCTTAATAAGAATAAGAATCGTAAAGTAGACAGACAATCAAACTTTACTGCTCAAAAGGGTCCTGAGCGCAAGATTCAAACTGTGCCAAAAAAAGTAGAGAACAGTGTAAACAGAAGCACCCGTACACGCACGGGAGTGCCGGCAAGCAAAGAGAAATCCAGAGATAATCAGAATAACAGGATTGTAAGGATATCCGGCAGAAGATAAAAGGGAATCTCCAGGAAAGACTCATTTCTCAAGTGAGGCAGTTGATGAAATATTGGAAATTATGGGCAGCAGCATCGTTTTTACTGGTAAATCTCAACGGATGTTCAATTATCTTTGGTCCGGAATCCGGCTCCTGGAGTTTTTTCTGTGAAACAGATGATTACTATGTAAATTCACATTTCAGCATACCATATGAAGTAAGGGAACTGATTGCGGATCGTGTTTCCGGATACAGCACGCCGGAAATCAACAGTTACAGCTCTGACATCTATCCTCTGGAAAGCGCTTATGATCCGGACAATCTACCCTGCTATGTAAAGGCAGATTTCAATGGTGACGGCTGGTACGATTATGCCATCATGTTTTCAAAAGAGAGCCGGTCAAATGAGTACTGGTATCTTAAAACAAAGCTTCTGGTGGTAGTAAGCACAGATTGCGGAATGGAACTATCGAGTGAGTATGTATTGGGAACTGTAAAGGGATCACTCGATACGCCGGTAGAGGAATACTGGGGAATAAGACTGCTTGAAAGAGGAACACATACTGTAAGAACAATTGTGTCAGGGATAACAGAAGAGGTGCGGGTAGAACTTGTCAATGATGGAATTTACCTGGGGAGCATAGAACCTGAAGAAAGAACGGTGCTCTATGTAACAGGAACTGAACTGAATGAATACTATGTAAATCTGGGGGCTGTTTCGAAGAGAAAAACTGAGACAGTTCAGGAACGTGAGAGCCGGGTAATCGATCTGTCAAAAGGAACTTAATTTGATCTACCTGAAATTCTGGAAGAGGGTGTCCCTAATACAAGTAATAGACAAGAATAAAGATTTTCTGGAAGAGGGCGTTCCCTCTTGCGCTCCAGCCTGTCGAAGACGCCAGTCTTCCACTATCACCCCTTGTTGTCCACCGGTTGTGAAGGCAGGTATGGATATCACATTTGCAAACGCCATTGCGGCTGCACAGGCGAACTGGTGGTAGATTAAAACTGGTTGTAGCCTGGAAGAATCAGATATGTGCGAGTAGTCACAATTCACTGTATACCTGGAAATAACACCACCAGTCTGGTTCTTAAAAAGCTATAATAATTTTAATCTACTTACAGTTCTACGGTGCAATGCGCCGGACAGACAAAACCGTGATACTTTTAGTGGTCGATTTATTTAGACAGAAAATTGTCTTTTCTTAAGTGGTTTATCTCTAATGTTAAGCTACCTGGTTTAGGGTTACTCTTGCAAA
>Ga0123335_1003095_pt1 | contig 23749 bp, 16 predicted proteins | sample BiotimSIPDNA_2_FD_89707 | JGI IMG/M metagenome (GOLD analysis project Ga0123335, IMG submission 89707) | Anaerobic biogas reactor microbial communites from Washington, USA - Biogas_R2 time_0 SIP DNA | ecosystem: Engineered > Bioreactor > Anaerobic > Unclassified | place: Washington, USA...
TCCCGCCGAATACAACAGTGCGCCCAACAGATCAAAACGTTCCCCCCGGGCTTCGGACCAATCCTTTTTAATTGTCCGGTGGATCAAGGCCATCGTTATCAATCCGATAGGAACTATGAAGAGGAAGATGCTGCGCCAACCCAGGTATTGGGTAAGCCAGCCGCCCAGGAGAGGTCCCAGAGACAGGCCGAAATAAGTGCCGGCTACACTTATCCCTAACACCCGGCCACGCTGTTGCAGAGGGTAAATTGAGACAAGGATGGCGGTGCCGGTCCCGAAAACCATGGAGGAGGCCAATCCCCCAAGGATGCGTGCGAAAATCAGCATAGAGTAAGAGGTGGCGAAGGCGGCCAGGAGTGCTGAAACAGCAACCAGGGCGTTCCCCCAAAGATACATCTTCTTACGACCGTAGATGTCGGCCAGACGTCCAAAAGGCACCAGGAAGATGGTGGCGGAGAGCAGGTAGGCAGTGACCACCCAGCTCATCATGATAGCATTCAGAGAAAATTCCCGGGCCATGGAAGGCAGGGCAACATTGATTGAGGAAGCCAAGAATGGCGTTATGAAGGCACTCATAGTTGTAACCACCAGAACGATCCTTCTGGCGGTAGGCGAGTAAACCGCAGTTGCTCCATCCTTGGCATTAACTTGTGCCGGGGCTTTTCCCTGGTCTTGCAGCGACATTTTTCGGTCCCTTTCCGCGAATTCCTAATATAAAAACATTGAGCTATTATTTATTATTTTAACCATTTATACTTCGGGGTATCGATAATATGGGTAGGAGTCCTTGTGGAGTCCTACCCAAACAAGAATAGTATTTGTTTAAGGATAAGTATTAGATGATCACGCCTAGGGCTCGTTCATCAATACTTACAGCGCTGGTATCGGCATTCTTGACGATCTCCAGAGTAGCAGCAAGGTCCGGTAGTATATTCCGCAGGTAGAAACGAGCGGAAGCAACTTTACCGGAGTAGAAGGGATAGTCATAGTGATCCGTACCCAGTTCATTGCATTTGACCTGGGCGATCAGAGCCATCTCCAACAGCAGCTTAGCGCCAAACAGCTTGCCGGTAGCGTGCAGCAGCCGGGTAGCGAAAACCTTCACCAGATCCTCTCTGCTTTCGGCCCGCCAGGTGTTAAGAATTACCTGAATCTCATCATATACATTAATATATTTATTCAAAATGGCAAAATCAGCAGCGAATACAGAATTGTCTTGAGTATTCCCGGCAAATGCCTTGATCTCAGCCAGCCAGTCGCCAAAGACCTGGCCCTTCTTCATGGTCATCTTTCTTCCTACCAGGTCCATAGACTGGATATAGTTTGTGCCCTCCCAAATGGGATAGATCCTGGCATCCCGGTATAATTCCGCACAGGGATACTCCTCGGAGAAACCGTAGCCGCCATAGACCTGCAGGGCGGAACTGATGCATTCAAGGGCAAAGTCAGAGCAGAAGGCCTTAACCAGCGGAGTATTAATTTCAATGCGGTCCTTGGCCTTTTTGACTACTTCCTTGTCGCCATGGTGGTTCTTGATATCCACCAGATAAAAGGTGCTGATCACCATAGCCCGGAAGGCTTCGATATAAGCCTTTTGCATCAGGAGGCTGCGACGGATATCTTCATGGTTAATGATAGCTACCTGACCGCCTTTGGGATTGGTGGTAGCTTTGCCCTGGATGCGCTGCCGGGCATAATCGGCGGCATTGTTGTAAGCTACCGCTGCCAGCGCCGTAGCGGAAAGACCAGTCATCAGACGTTCCTCGTTCATCATATTGAACATTTGCATCAGGCCCTGCCCGATTCCGTCTTCACCAGGTACCTCGCCCAGCAGGTAACCGATGCAATTATTATCCTCGCCAAAATTGACGATACAGGTGGGGTTGCCTTTCAAACCAAGCTTATGCTCGATACCACCGCAGGTAACATCATTGAACCGGCCTAAGTTTCCGGACTCATCACTCAGGTATTTTGGAACCACGAACAGAGATATACCAGCTGTACCCCGGGCTCCACCTTCGATACGGGCCAGGGTCAGATGGATGATATTCTCGGTGATATCCTGCTCGCCGCCGCTGATGAAGCATTTAGTTCCCTTTATTTTATATACTCCTGGTTCATCGGTTGGCAGCGCCCGTGTGGCAAGATTGGCCAGTTCCGAACCAGCGCTCGGTTCGGTCAGGTCCATGGTGCCAGCCCATTCGCCACTGTACATCTTGGGCAAAAATGTTGACTTCAGGTAGTCGTTGCCGAAGTCTTCTATCAGACCAGCAGCCCCGCCGCAGGCCAGGTACAAAGTAGACAGAGAGGGGTTGGCTCCAATCAGATACTCCAGCCATGACCATAAGACACAGAGGGGGACCGCCGAACTGTCTTGCGGGTCATAGTTGCTGGTACAGAGGCCATTGTTCTGTATAAAATAGTAGGCCTCGCGCATGGAGGGGGGAGTTATTACTTTATCATTTTCGTAACGACAGCCGATCTTATCTGAGTCCTCACAGGTCGGTGCAATCATTTCCCGGGCGCCCTTTAACGCATTGTCGAGAATGAAGTCCATATCATCGACTGAATAACCCCCGGCAAATCTTTCTGTGGCCAGTATCTGTTCCAGATCCAGCCATTCTTTAAGAATAAACTTGTGATCTCTGGTGGAATGTAAAAAATTCGATGACAAATTGATTACCCCCTAAAAAATTCTCTGCTTAAAACTTTACCTGAATCGATTCCGCAGTCAAGTAAATTATTTAATGGGGATGTACGCGGTGGAAAGTTACGAATCAACTTTTTTCTATAACATAATATTAGGGGGACATAGCAGGTTGGATAACCTATTTATTAACAGCAACCCGGGTCCATTGATCCAACTGGTGAAGAACAGCAATAGACTGAAAATTGCAAAATTTATAACTGTATTTATCTGACCGGTGAGGCCAAAGCGTATCAACTGCCCCAACACTTCGTGGTTTTTAGCTCTAGCCATTGCGATAATATTGGCATTATTCCCCTAGAATGCCCACTTTATGACTTAGTAAAATGGGGGGTTTAGGGCAGGAGAATTGGTCCCGATGTCGAAGGGAAATAGTAGGTCAAAATAAATAACATATGACTATTGGCTTATATTTTATGCTTATTGAGAAAATGTCGCAACGGGGGGTTGCGTAACATTAAATATATTTTGGGGGGTTTATTTAGAAATGTACAGAGAAGAGTACAAGAAGAAGCTGGTTACTGCCGAAGAGGCAGTAAAGGTTGTCAAATCAGGGGATATCGTGGATTATGGATTTTTCTGCGGTAAACCGGTCCTCTGCGACCAGGCGCTGGCTAAGCGCACTGAGCTGAAGGATGTTCAGGTATATTGTGCGGTTACTGTGCCGCCGGTGCCTGAGGTGGCGAAGGTAAAAAGCAGCTTTATCTACAACGACTGGCAGTTCAGCAAGATCTCACGCGTACTGCAGTCGTATGGGCTGTGTAATTATGTGCCGATTGTTTACCATAATGCATGTACCATGTACCGGGAGGCTATTGCTCCCCACCGCAATGTCTGCATTTCGCAGGTCTGCCCGATGGATAAAAACGGATATTTTAATCTAGGGCCACAAAATTCTGAGAGCCTGGCTAATATGGAAGCCGCCGATTTCGTGATTTTAGAAGTAAACAAGAACCAACCGGTTTGCCTGGGCGGGTCTGAGGAATCGGTACACATTTCCATGGTGGATTTCATCGTAGAGGCTCCCGACGACCAGCTATTACCTGATTTACCCGGTATCAAACCCAATGAGGTAGATATAGCCATTGCTAATCATTTGATGGAATTTATCCATGATGGCAGCTGTATCCAATTAGGGATTGGTGGTATGCCAGGCGCAGTAGGCACCGCAATCGCTGGTTCTGATTTGAAGAACCTGGGCGGTCACACCGAGATGTTTGTCGATGCGTATGTGGATATGATCGAAGCTGGACGCATGAACGGCTTGGCTAAGAATATAGATCGAGGGCGGGTGGCCTACACCTTTGCCATTGGCAGTCATCGCATGTTAGAGTTCATGAACAATAACCCGGCTTGCGCTTCACATCCAGTAGGCTATACCAATGATCCACGGGTTATATGTAAGCTGGATAATTTTGTTTCCATTAACAACACGGTAGAGGTAGATCTCTATACCCAGGTGAACGCTGAGAGCAACGATACCGCGCAGATATCCGGCAATGGCGGCATGTGGGATTTCGTGCTGGGCTCGCAATGGTCTAATGGCGGTAAGAGTTTTATATGCCTGGCTTCCACCTATACCGACAAGGAAGGCAATCTCAAATCGAGAATCGTACCTACCTTTGCCCCGGCCTCAATCACCACCATACCACGCCAGATGGTGGATTATATCGTTACAGAATTTGGCGCGGTAAGAATGAGAGCCAAACCGACCTGGTGGAGGGCCGAAGAGATAATCAGCATTGCTCATCCCGATTTCCGTGATGATCTGATCAAGGAAGCCGAGAAGTTAAATATCTGGACCAAGACCAACAAGGAAGGCTAAGAATACGGGGATTTACAACGGATGGGCACGAGTGAAACACTGATTAGCACAGATGAGTTTTATCTGCCAAAATGTAAATCTTAATTGATTAGTGAAGTGGAAAAGCCTAAAATTAATGGAGATTACAAGTATAAACGGGTGTCAGGGATGAATCCCTGACACCCGTTATATTATCTGTGTAAATCTGTGGCAAAAAACCGTTGCCCTATCTGTGCCCATCTGTGGCTAATTGTCCCCACTATTTTTGACCGAAGATTTCCTGCTTGCCCTTATCGATGTTATGCATGACCAGCATGATCTGATTTCGGTTTTCCAGGGCGAGAGCCGAGGCTAAGCCGGCACAGTCCAGATTAACGTTGATAGCTTCTTTGGTAAGTTGCAGTTGCATGGGGTCCTTGTGGACGATGTCTGCAGCTATCTCCAGAGCAGTTTCCATTAGTTTTTCCCGGGGAACACAACGGGAACAGAGGCCAAGTTGCATGGCTTCTTCGGAGCTCATAAAGCGACCGGTAAGCAGGAATTCATAAGCCCGCCCGGTTCCGATATGGCGTGGCAGAAAGTAACTAGAGCCCATATCGGCTCCGCCCAGACCGATATTGATATAGAAAGCGGAGAACCTGGCATCCGGCGAGATAATCCTTATATCAGAAGCAATGGCAAAGGAGAGGCCTGCCCCCGCTGCCGCTCCGTGGATCAGGGCGATGATGGGCTGAGGTATCAGGCGCATAGCGAGCTGCAGTTCAGCCAGGCGGATCTGCCATTCGGTAAAATTGGGCAGATTCATGAGCTCGGGATCCAGACCTTCTTTTACGTCCATGCCGCCGCAAAAGCCCTTTTCGCCTTCTCCTTTGAGGATGACCAGCCGGACTCCTTTGTCGCGTCTCAGCCGGGCCCACAGGTCTTCCAGTTCGCTCAACATGGCCTTATTGACCGCATTGAGCTTGGTGGGGCGGTTCAGTCCGACCACCAGGATATTATTGTCCAGCAGTTCTGTTTTTAAAGTCTCGTACTTGCTATAAGACACAGTATCAACCCCCGTAAATCTAAATTATTATTTATAGGGAATATTCGACTTTAAAACGTTTTTTCCTTTTTTCCGGTGAGATGATTCTAAAGAGGGTAAAATGATAACAAGAGCATAATACCAGGGTACGATATTGTATTTGCACTAAATAAGATTAACCGGCAGGTGAACCAATATGGACTGTCCTCCCAAAGTCAGAGAAGTAATGGACCGCTTGGAGAATAACGGATACCCCTGCTTTTTGGTAGGCGGGTGTGTTCGGGATTATCTGTTGGGCAAGATGCCACACGATTACGACATAGTGACTCCGGCTTCTGTCCATGATATAAAACGCTGCTTTGACCGAGTACTTACTATTGGGGAAAGACATGGCACATTGGGCGTGATAATCGATAACCGCCTAATCGAAGTGTCCACCTTTCGAGGAAATCCAGGCTTAAACGGAGCAGCGGCACTGAGAGATGATTTAGCTAATCGGGATTTTACGATAAATGCTATAGCCATGGACCGCCGGGAGATATTGTATGATCCCTGGGGGGGTGCACAGGATCTAGCCCAGGGAATAATAAGGTCAACCGGGGGGCGGGGAGCCAGACTATTCAGTGATGATCCCCTGCGTATGTTGAGAGCAATCAGATTGCATGCGGTTTACGGCTTCGCTATTGAAGATGGGACCTGGCAGGAGATCCTGCAGCTCAAAGGCTTACTGGCTCTGACCGCACCCGAAAGGATCCGGGAGGAGTTTAATCGGATCCTGTTATCGGAGCGTCCCGGTCAGGGGGTCAGGATGCTGTATAAGTCCGGTTTGCTCCAATATATAGTGCCAGAATTGATACCAGCTGCAGGTTTTGATCAGAGAAGCTATCATCACGATCGGGATGTTTTGGAACACAGCCTGGCAGCCCTGGACAATACCTCGCCGCGTCTGCCGCTTCGCCTGGCAGCTCTTTTGCACGATGTTGCCAAACCGGTCTGTTTTAGCCTGGATGAATGGGGGAAGGGACACTTTTATGGTCATCATGTGGTGGGCAGCAATATGGCAAATGTGATTATGTCTCGCCTGCGCTATGATTGGCAAACAACGGAGAAGGTGTCTTCCCTGATTAGAGCACATATGAGCCGTTTTGAGAAGCTGCGTGACCGATCCCTTAAAAAGCTGATCGTTGAGGTTGGGCAGGATAATATTGAAGATTTGTTGGAGCTGCAGAGAGCCGATATCATCGCCTCGGCGCCACCCGCGGATTTTACCTCTCTAAATCAGCTAGATGAAGAAATCCGGCGAATCATAGATGAAGGAATACCTCTGCAGAGAAGCGATCTGGCAGTAACCGGGGAAGACCTTATTTCATTGGGATATCGGCCGGGTCCGGAACTGGGCAGGACCTTGCAAGTGTTACTGGATATCGTATTGGATGACCCGCTGCGTAACGAACGCGATCTGTTGTTGGAAATTGCCCGGGGTAGATTGGACAAGCTGGCAGTAAACGGAACGGCGGATTGAATAAGATGTATACAAAATATCTTGGATACTCAATGCGCGTTCTTGCGGTATAATATATTCTATATATTCAGGACCGCGCTGACATTACAACAGACATCTGTAATGCCTGGGACGGATCTAAAACCAGAAGGAGATGACCCCATGACTGCAGCGATAGGTATTCAAAAAACCACCACTCCCAAGGCCAAACCCAATCAGGACAACCTGGGTTTCGGCCAGATTTTTTCCGACCATATGTTTGTGATGGATTACACAGAGGGCCAGGGCTGGCATGATCCAATGGTGGTGCCCTACGGACCGTTGGAACTTGATCCTTCAGTGATGATGTTCCATTATGGCCAGGCAACCTTTGAAGGCTTGAAGGCCTATAGAACCAAAAAAGGGAGTATACTTCTTTTCCGGCCTTTTTCTAACATGGAGAGAATGAACGTATCCAATGAACGGCTGTGCATCCCGCTGCTGGACGTTGATTTTGCGGTAGAGGCTATCAAAACCGTGGTATCTGTTGATCAAGATTGGATACCTTCTGCGGAAGGGACCTCACTCTATGTGAGACCCTTTATCATTTCCCTGGATCCCTTCCTGGGGGTAAGACCGGCTCACAGGTATAAATTCATGATCATTCTCTCACCGGTCGGTGCCTACTATCCCGAGGGAATCAATCCGGTCAAGATCTATGTCGAGAAAAATTACGTACGGGCGGTCAAGGGAGGACTCGGCTTCACCAAGACCCCGGCCAATTATGCAGCCAGCCTGAAGGCCCAGGAAGAGGCTCATCACCAGGGTTATACCCAGGTATTATGGCTGGATGGCGTTGAGAAGAAGTATATCGAAGAAGTTGGAACCATGAACGTCTTCTTTAAGATAGATGGAGAAGTCATTACTCCATCCCTGGAAGGAAGCTTGCTCCCGGGAATAACCCGCGATTCCAGCATCAAGTTGTTGCAAAGCTGGGGAGTGAAGGTCACTGAGCGTAAGCTATCCATCGAAGAGGTAGCCCAGGCCAATGCTGCCGGCAAGCTGGAAGAGGCCTTCGGAACGGGAACGGCGGCGGTCATTTCGCCAATTGGCGAACTCAACTATGACGGCAATGTCATGCATATCAACAATGGACAGATCGGCGAGTTGTCCCAGAAGATCTACAACACGCTTACCGGCATTCAATACGGTGAGATCCCGGATCCTTTCAACTGGATCGTAGAAGTGAAATAGCAGTTTAATCACGCAAAGGGGGCGTTCCCGATAAGAACGCCCCCTTTAATATTTTGTATGGTGCATTACATCAAAAAGCTCATCTGGGTGGGGTAAGCATGTAATTGCAATTAGCTGAAGCCACCAGTTTATTGTCCTGATTGTAAGCTTCACCTTCCATATGGATAATAGTGCGCCCTTTTGTTTTCACTCTTGCTGTGATGGTAAGTTCATCACCAGCAAAGGCTGGCCGGTGAAAAGTGTTGTTAATATCGACCATGGCAGATGCCGGAGTGCCGGAAGCCAAATAACACAGCGGGCCGAACACATTATCAAAAGCGGCGGTTATAAAACCGCCCTGCATAGTACCGGCTGGATTTAGATAGGCCTTTAAAACAGGGAAGGCTACAGTTAAACCTTTAGCGGGATCGTAATCGACCAGAGTGGCCTCCATATGCAGGTAACAAGGCGGCGGCGTTCCCAGCTCTACATTGAGATTGCCGTATGGTCTATATTCTTTCCGATCTGCTTCTTTCATGCTATATCCTCGCTTCCACAATTACTTCTAAGTGTGCTGCTATGATTTATTCAATTCGGCATGAAAAAGGGTATTCCTTTTCATGAATGACGGAATTGAGCGCGCAGGATGAGAAATTCCTTGAAGAAGGGTTGCAGATATAAGGGAAAGCGGGATTTAAAAAAAGAAGCCCGCTTACTGTGGCAAGCGGGAGGAAAAAGATTGGGATTGTATGAAAAAGCCTAATGGCGTTTTTCCCTTGTATAATCCCGAATTTGGCAATAAAGAATACACCCCCGCTGCCGTGTGAAACACACATGGGGACAAGCCGCCTGTTAAAATAAAAAATGAACAGATACCGGCAAAAAGCACAGTACACCTGTCCATAACAAGCGACACTATACTCCTTTCCAAAAATACGGGGAGGCACCGGGGTTTCCCCCTGTACCCAAAGGTGCGTATACCATACTTTCGCTTAGGATATACGAACTCGGAGCAGAATATTTAATTTTGTATATTTTATCACATCAGTTTTTCCTGTGCAAGATACTGTTATCTGTTTGCTCGCCCCGGCGGACAATATGGGCAAAGGTCTCGACCAGACTGGGGTCAAATTGAGTGCCTGCGTACTTTTCAAGTTCTTCCAGAGCCAGGCGCTTCGGCATGGCTGGCCGGTAAGGACGATCATTGGTCATTGCATCATAGGCATCGGCAATAGATAGGATCCGGCATTCAAGTGGGATTTCGGCTTCGCGTAGTCCCATGGGGTAACCATTGCCATTCCACCACTCGTGATGCTTTAAGATCCAATCAGCGATCGGGGCCAGATCAGGGGCGGACAAGGCTATGCGATGACCGATCTCCGAGTGCCGCTGCATTTCGAAGGTCTCATCTTTGGATAGTGGGCCGGTTTTAAAGAGAATGCGGTCGGGTATGCCGACTTTGCCGATATCATGAAATTCGGCAAATAAACGCAGATCACTAATACGGTGTCCGGGCAGGCCGATGGCTTCTCCCAGCATAGCCACCATATCCTGCAATCGGTCGGCATGTCCTTCGGTTATAAAATCCCGGGCCTGCAAGGCCTTCATCAAGGTGTTAACTATAGCGCTGCGGGCGCTTTGCCGCCGGTGCAGTTTTTCTCGGTACATGTTATTGTCGGCAGCCTGGTAAACTTCGGTCATAGTAGTGGCAGGCGTACTCCTAACTGCAAAACCCAGTGACAGGCTGAGAGGTATCTCCGGGTTACCGAAATTGTACATATTGACTGCTTCCCGGATGCGCATGCAGGCGATTTCGGTAACGGTTTCATCACTGTGCGGCATAAGGATAGCGAATTCATCACCGCCTACCCGGGCGACTACATCTTCACCACGGAAACATGACTGGAGTACCCGGGCTACACCAATGAGGAGGTTATCCCCGGCGTCGTGGCCTAAGGTATCATTAACCAGCTTTAATCCGTCTACATCACATATCAACAGACCGGTGGATTGGAAGCGTCCCGTCTCCAGGCGGTTGATCTCCTCTTCGAAATAGGTTCTGTTATATAAGTTGGTAAGCCCGTCATGCAAACTAAGGTAACGCAATTGTTCCTCGAAGTGTTTTCTCTCACTGATATCGCGGATCGACTCTATAGCTCCCACTAGCTTGCCGTCAGCATCCATCAGAGGTGAAGCTTTGACCCAGATATAAGCTCCTTTAGCATCGTACATGCCAGGGGCGAATATCTCAGTATACAGACTATTGCCTTCCCGGCGAACCTCTTCGTAATAATTATTTGCATCAAGGGAAGGATTTCCGATTAGATCTGCCAGCATGGGACGGGTGGAACCATAAAAAGGCACGGCATAGAGATATTGGCCGCGACCAATGATGGCATTTTTATTTAACCCGGTCATGGTCTCGATAGCTCGGTTCCAGGCAATGACCTGGCCTTGATTATCGATAACAAAGGTAGCGTCGGGCAAGAATTCTATGATGTCCAGCAGGCGTTGATTAGTAGCCCGCAATTCGGTCTCCATTTGTTTTCTTTCTGTGATATCGCGAGCTATTCCTTGCACCCCATAGGGAATTCCGTTTTTCTTAAGTAGTCGCGGTCTTACTTCCAGGGGCACCAAATTACCGTTCTTCGTGATCATCTCCAATTCGTAGGTGGGGGTCAAACCTAAAAAGATATCACGTACCATGGTGTGGGTGACCAGTACATGGTACTGGGGAGCGATTACCTCCAAAAAGTTGTGATCGATTACTTCTTCCAACTGGTAACCGGATATCTCCAGGGCTCGTTTATTGAGGCCCACAAAGCGCCCCTTAAGGTCGTGAATGTAGATGATGTCATTGGCATTCTCGAAGAGGTCGCGATAGTGTTCCTGACTTTCTACCAGAGCGGCTTCAGTTTGTTTGCGGCTGGTTATATCCATAAAATTGCCTAGAGTAGCGGTAGAGCCCATATATTGGATGGAGGTGACGGTCTCCATGATCCATTTAACAGAACCGTCCTCCTGAATTACTCTGTACTCATAAGGCTCGGTGTCCCCGCCTTTGAGCATCTTCCGGGCGTTGACCGCCACACTCTCCCGGTCTTCGGGAATTACCAGGCTAAGCGACTCCCGTCCGATTAGATCCATCTTAGAAATGCCTATAAGTTTCTCGAATTGGGGATTGACATTAACAAATTTGCCGCCCTGTACTATGAAAATGCCGATCGGAGAGCTGATGAACAGCGCAGTAAACAACTCCTGTGAACGTTTGCTGCGAATGTCCATAAGTTCAAGATCAGCAATCTGCTGCCGAATGCGTTGCAGGCTTAATTTCAATTGAGTTTGCAGTACTAATTCATGATCCATGATGAACTCCCATATCATGTCAAAGGTTGTCATAAAACTATAAAAACTGGCAGACACAAAGAGCGCCACTCATATAGTATATTTATGTGGTAATATAAACATCAATTACATTATAAAGGTGGATATAAACTGTTATTCTACTCTCGATAAGTGTTTACCTCCTGTCTAAATATAAAACTTTAACAAATACAACCAATCTTTCGATCTATAACCATTGGTGAGGTGTATTGCTGTGGCACCAAAAGAAGAGTCTGAAAAGAATAGCCTGGATATTGAACAGACGCCCGCTCTGGCTCCTGGTATTCAAATCTTCGGAATCTGTCCGCTGTGTGGAAACCCGGTGATAGAAAGCCCCCGGGGATACACTTGCTCGGCCTGGCGGCAGGGGTGTAAATTTGTGATATGGAAGACCATAGCGGGAAAGAATATATCAATTACCAATGCACGGCGTATGCTAAGACAAGGTCGTTCCAATCTGATCAAAGGCTTCAAGTCTAAAAAGGGAGGAACCTTCGATGCCTTTCTCAAGTTGGAAGACGGCCAGATTTTGTTTGAATTTTCCGAATATGGCAAAAGGGATGGATAAATCCTATTGAATATGCTAATTTATTAATTACGAAAGGGAATTTACGTTTACATAGCGTTTACCATTACAAGTAAAAAATGGTCCTGATTTATCAGCCAATATTCGATCTATTCCGGACCTGCCTTTATAAATATACCTGGTAGTGTTGTGAATTGGGGAAACCCTGGTTCTAGGTATGAAGGGATGGATCGAAATGGGATGAATGCAAACAATCTAATTCCATCATTTCCGCGCATCAGTAATGCTCTCACCTTTGCCCGCCGTTTTAGGGTTGATCTGCCTCCAGGAGCTTTGTTCTATCCGCATTGTGGAAGGGACAGCGGTGAGGTCCTGCTGCGGTTTATGGATTCGGTATCGGAATTTCATTTTGTCAATCGTGATAATCTGCCCGTACTGCCGGCCCTGCGCTGTCGCGGCGAACACCAATCAAGGTTTTCTAATACTGGAGTAGATTACATATTTCCGTCTGAGTTAGTCAGCTCAGCCCGTACTTTACCTCGCAGTCATCCTTCATTTTTGCACCAGGCCCGTGTTTATGACAGAGGTAGTTATCAAGGGGAGAGATGGCCCTCGTACCTGTCAACCAATGAGATATGGACAGTCACTAGTAATCATGATAACCGGGTCAGGGTTTACAGTCATCGTTTCGATGAAATGGAATCTCTAAAGGCTTTGGATTCTCTGGCGGTTTTTTTCTGTCCCGGTCCGGCTATGGAAAGGGCAAACAACCCGAAATCTGAGCTGCTCAGCACAGTCAATGTAGAAAACGCCGACTGGTCACCACGCTTGCGGCTGGTAAAACCCGAAGATGAATATATCGCATTGCTGACCAACCCTATCGATTTGAACCCCAGGGAAAACCTGGAGGATCGTCGGTCGATGTGGTTCGAACCGTGTAATTCCATTAAGGTTCTGGAAAAGCTAAATGATGGCGGCATCATTGTTGCCGGGGCATGCCTGGAGGCTCGCTGCGACTTGTTATGGCGCCGGTTAGGCCGCCAGGCAGCTCGCTGGCGGGATGGAAGTGATCGCCAGCGCCGACCGGAAAACTTTACTTATGCCAACCGCCGTTTCCGCTGTTTGGGAGAATGCGGTTATCGAAACGGGCCAGTATTTGCCTGGCAGGTCTTCCGTCTGCCATAGAATGAATAACCGAAACAAAAACGAGGATGCCACATAAGGGGTATCCTCGTTTTTTACTATGACAAAATCAAGCAGCTTACTGATCCTCGCCTTTTCTTAATTCTTTTATCTTATCAAGATTCCGTAATATGATCACCACGAAGCCGAAAGCTACCAGGATAATCAACGCATTCAAGAGCCATTTATTCTGTTCGCTCCAAGGCACTTTATAATCGGGGTTAATCTGCTGCGCACCGGGTGTGACCCATTTCAGATCAGTGGTCTGGATCAGATAGGCGAACTTGTCGAGATCATAGCTTTCATTATTTACATTGGGATTGCCGTACCATAGCCGGGATGGACCCTTGAGGTCAGCCAAAAGATAAGGCGGGGATGCGCTGACCTTGATAGCGTTGATTTTCAGTGGCGCACTGCTACCGTTTTCTATGGATATAAAGAGGAAACGCCGCGCGTACTGGCCTATTTCAACATAGTCTCGGGCAGAGGAATAATCCTGCCACTTATAATCAAATATGGTATCGGTATTCAATGTCAATGGCTGGTTGGATTTGCTGGTCGCATTATCACTGTCTACATAAACAACTCGTGAGTAATTCCGGTCCGGTGTCTCGATGGTGACCCGGTCGATGAAGTAGTTGGGCACCTGCAGATCCACTACTAAATTGGTCCTGGTACGATCTGAACGCTGGGATAGGATTTTGACAGGTATCGATTCGCCCTGGTAAAGGCTTATCGGCATGAAATAGACGATAGCATCGGTCAAGGGCAGCCGCTTCTCACTGTTGACCTGGTTGACATTGACTCTAAGATAGCGAGCGGTGTTGGTAGTGAATGATAGCGTGTTATAAGATCGGCCTTGATACATCATAATCCGGCCTGTGCCTATATTGCCCCAGGTCTCATTATCCTGGCTGGCTTCCAGGGTAACCTCTCGCATGTAATCTTTACTGCTGTCCAGATACACATCGATACGATTATGGGCCAGGGGATTGGGCCCCAGGTCGAGCACCAGCGATGTACGATCAAGATATTCGTTGCGGTTTAACTGGGTAGTCGCTATATCTTGCCGTTGCTTTTCAGGCCGAAGCACCTGGCTGGAGATCTCCCTGCCATCCTGATCGGTGACTCTAAGATCTGAGAAGTTTTCCTGGCAATGAAGCATTATATCCTTATCCAATTTGATGGCACTGAAACCGCTTGCTTGGGTGGGCAGTGCCTTGTAGTACTGCCAGTAAAGATGATTGAAACTGGCCAGGCAGAACCCGGGGATCATAAGTATCAGAGCTAGGGCGATCAGGATTACAGAATATTTTTTCACGGAAGCACTTCCCCTTTCATTCTCTTTTGATAGAAGAAAGAAATAGCCAGGGCAATTAAACCGATGGCCAGCAAGACTAGTATCTTGTAAACGATATCCAAGTGACGAAGATCGAAAAACAGGGTGCGGATGATGACTACACCGTAGAGGATAAGACTGAGCAAGCGAAGGGTTTTATTTTTTCTGCGGACACCGATGAGCAGTACCAGAGTAGTAATAAGAGCCCAGGCCACCGGCACCAGAAAGGAGAATGATTGATTAGCCTGATAATAGTAGACCGCGTTACTGATGTCAAACTGCACCAGGTAAAAAATAGTGGAAATAGCAACGGAGGATAGGGCGGCCTGGAGGTATGGTTTACTGCTGAAAAGCCGGGGGATAATAGCCAGTGCCAATATCCAATCTATAGCGCACAATGCCAACAATACCGATGCATTATTAAAGAATGGGACCTGATAGGGCTGGATATACGTGCCTAGAGTCGTGAAGAAAACTATCGCAATTATAACCAGTGCGGTGATGAAGGGCAACCGCCTGGCAAAATGTTGAGATATATATAAGAGCACTGCGGCTACAATCAGCCAGGCAACCGCGCAATAAACGTCATTCAAATGCAGCGGTGCCGTTAGCAGGGCAAAAATCATGGCCCAAATCAGCAGCCATTGGCGGAAATGTATTGTAGTGCTCCTGGTAATCACCGGCAGATAATAGGTCAGGAGAAAAATGCCGGCCAGGGACAGTGTAAACAAGCCCCGCCAATCTTCTATCTTATCGATAACATTTCCGAAAGACAAAGTCGAGAAACAGACTGTAGCAAAAAAGAGCAGCAGTTGATTGTGGTTGCGGGTACGGTGATCATAAGTCGCGGCTACGGCGATGAATAATAGCAGGTAAACGGTGAAAAAGGCCTGACCAGGCCAGACCTGCCAGTGCATAGTCAGAGCCACTCCTGATATTATCAGGGTTCCGATCAGGGCCAGGATGTCCAATGCCAGCCACTGGCGGTAATAGGCCAGGAATAATACTCCCAGGTCCAGGATCAGTACATAGGATAACAGTGGTATGACCTGACTGGTACGGCTGCCCATCAGGAAGGGAACCAGGAAACCGCCAATAGTAGCCATAACGGCTGTAGCTGGAGCATTATTGATGGCTGCCAGCATGCCGCCGGCTATCGCGGTGATGAACATCAGGGTAAAAGCGACGTATGGAGTAATTAGATGGTAATAATTCACTGCTGCAAATGATGATAAGTAGATTATGGCGATGCCGGCTCCAATCAAACCCTGGGCATACAGGCTATAGCCCTTCTTATAACAAATCTGCCCGGCGGTCATCATGGCTATGCCAGTGACCAGGCCCAGGATGCAGCGCCCCATCTCACCGATTATCTGGTTGTCAAAAGACCATTTGAGAAAATAGGCGACTGCAAATACGACTATCAAGGCACCGATCCAATTTAGTATTCTGCCCCCGATATATTCTTCCAGCTGGCTGCGGTCGGCAAAACGTGACTGGGGCGGGAGATCAGCACTCTCGAGTTCTGACTGGGGGCTGCGGTTTAGCATAATTGATTTTAGTGCACTTTTGGGGGATTCAGGTGTACGCTTGGTGACGGTGTCACCGGTATCATGGGTTTGAGCATTCTCGAGGGCGGCAACCCTGGCTTTTAACGCTGAGATTTCCGCCTGGAGGGATTCGAGTGTCTTTTGTTCGTCATAATTCATGACGGGCACCACCTCCTCTGATTAAACCAATTATATCAGATGGGTATCTCTAGTTGACGTTTACTCGAAAGGGAAATGGTGGTGCCACAAACCCAGCTCGTTTCTCATTTGGATCATTTCATTCTGCAATACTTCATTGATGGGGATACCCTTTTCTTTTCTCTCCAGCCAGGCCAGGTATTCCTTCTCGCCAGCCGTATATATGCGCTCTGCCCCCGGAGCTCTTTCGGAAGCCCGCAGCAGGCGCATGATGTCACCTGCTGACTTCTTGAAAGAATCCAGGTCGTTAAAGGCGGAAATATCTATGGCTATAAAGAAATGGCCAAGGCCGTAAGGCTGCTTATTACCGTCGGCATCATAACCGGACAAGGCCTTCAAAAACGCTCCCTGCTGCAGGGCTGCAGATAGTACCTCTACCACAGTAGCATAACCATATCCCTTATAACCGGCGGTGTCTTCACCAAGTCCCCCCAATGGAGTCAGAGCAGCTTCTCCGGACACCAGGTCTTCTAAGATCTGGTGGGTGTCGGTGCGGGTCTGGCCGCTGCGGTCGATTACCCATCCGGGCGGGATATCCTTATTATCACGATCATATACCTCGATCTTACCTCGTTGGGAAACCGAGGTGGCACAGTCTAATACGAAAGGGAAAGCTTCATCAGTTGGAAATCCAATGGTAAGCGGATTGGTTCCCAGCATATTTTCGACACCGAAGGTGGGTGCAATGGAAGGGCGGGCATTGGTCCCAGTAATTCCGATCATTCCGGCCTCAATAGCCATTAATGCATAGTAGCCGGCTATTCCGTAATGGGTTGAGTTGCGAACTGTGACCATACCCAGTCCGTAGGTCTTGGCCTTGTCGATGGCCATTTGCATGGCCCGCTTGCTGATAGCATGTCCCATACCGTGATGTCCATCAATTACCGCCGTAGTCGGGCCTTCCCTGACCACCTCGTAATTGGCCGCGGCAAACTGGATACCGGCTCTGATCCGATCATAGTAGATTGGTTTTAGTCTCCCGATCCCATGGGAATCTATACCCCGTTTGTCAGCCGTAATGAGAACATCAGCACAAATGGCAGCATCATCTTCGGGAACCCCCAGTCCGATGAAAACATCCCGCATAAATGTCTCCAGGACATTGATGTCAAGCCAGCAGCAATTCTCGTACATTATTCTCGTCCCTTCTCTTCAAAATAAAAACCATCTTCTCTTGATCTTATACTTGAAAAGAGAAAATGGTTTAGAGGAATAATGATTCATCACAAAAGTAATATCGGTCAGGTAGAGGTTAACGCCCTTTGAAGGCCGGTTTGCGCTTGTTAAAGATGGCATCACTGCCCTCGACGAAATCTTCGCTGCTGCCGCAGCTGGAAATACTATACCTCTCCAGATCCATTTGAGATTCGATGCCATCCAGCATAGACCTGTTGATAAGGGCTTTGGCATTGGCATACGCCCGGGTCGGGCCATTGGCCAGCTTGGTAGCCACCTTCAACGTTTCTGCTTCCAATTGATCGGCTGGCACCACGATACTGACTAGACCAAGCCGCAGGGCCTCCTCGGCATTGATGGGCCGATCCAGGAGTACCATCTCCAGAGCCTTAGCTACTCCGACTGTCTGGGGTACAGTCATGGACCAGGCTCCATCCGGACTCAATCCCACTGAGGTGTAAGCCTGAGCGAAGGTCGCCCTGTCGGACATGATGCGCAGGTCGCAGGCCATGGCCACGCTCATGCCCACTCCGAAGGCCGGACCATTAATAGACGCGATGATCGGTTTAGGCAGTTTACGCATGGTGCTGACCACCACACCCAACTTTTTAGGTGTTTGCAGTAGCCAATGGGTTGGCCCATCCTTAATCATTTCAGCCAGATCGCCCCCGGCACAGAAGGCTCTCCCCGCACCAGTCAGGACGATCGCGCGGATCTCTTCATCAAAACAGTCCTCGAAAGCTTCTTCAAGGCCGGCAACGATACCTTTGCTGATGGCATTCAGACTGGTTGCTTCATTCATAGTAATAAAGCAGATGCCATTTTCCTTTCTCCATACTACTGATTTGTCCGCCATTATATAACCCCCTCGATCACGATCTTTTTGGAGTCATTCTACAAAGGGGAGGGTAAATCCTTTGCAGATATACAATCTTCGGGATCTATCTTACAAGGGGGCGATCAGGCCATAGTGTTCAGGTGAGGCACCGGATAGAAGCGTAAGTCAGATAATCGGTATTTTGGAATTGAGAGAGGACTGGTTGAAGCAGGCTAGATAAAACGCAGCACGACTTTCAATTTTTAGCTATTTCTTATAAGCTAATTGTGGTTAAATATTTACAGGCTGCCGTTATATGTAATCAACAGTATCGGCACCCTGATAGGAGGTGTTTAAAACTGATTCCGATAATAAGTTTTTTTGGTTATTCAAATTCAGGTAAGACAACTGTGGTTGCTAATCTGACTAAAATATTATCCGGTCAAGGCTACCGGATTGCCGCTATAAAGCACGCTGCCCATGGCTATGACGTGGACATTCCCGGTAAGGACTCGTGGCAGCTTTTTAATGCCGGCGCGCAAAAGGTACTGGTAGTAGGGCTAGAATCAATTACTACCCATGAACGGATAGAGAGGGATTTATCCCTGCAAAGCATTTTGGACAGACTTCAGGCTGATGAGAATATTGATCTAATTCTGGTTGAAGGTTTTAAAAATGAACCGGGACCTAAAATCCAGGTTATCCGTGATCAAGATGCTGTTTTTCCTGACGGGGATGTTGATTTGATTGCAACAGTAAGTGATGGGCCTTTTAGAGACGATGTGCCTTATTATCCTTACGGCCAATTAGAACTGCTGGCCGAATTTCTAGCGGAAAAATACCTCCGAGATTAAAACATCTCTTTTAGGTGCTTAATCTGCAATTAATTTAGCTTTAACCATAAATCGTTCTTCTCCCGGCCTTTTCTGTACATCTAACAGTAAAGGAATATTTCCGGTATTAATAACCTTTCGGCTTACCGGCAGAGCGTAGACATGTCCCTGTCTAATAATCATTTCTCCCCGGTGCAGGCTGCGGCCCGGCTTTAAATGCTCAATGGGGCTGGCCAGATCTATATTAAACCAATCCCCTTTATACGATAACTCTCCTTTTAACTTAAGCAGGGCCGGTTTTACTAAAGCTTCAAACAATATCCCGGCTGCAGAGGGGTTGCCGGATAGGTTAAAAATAAGTTTGCCATTGAGAAGGGCGGCTAAAGAATTTTTGCCGGGGAAGACGTTTATACCTTTGAAAAGAAGCTGGGCATTCAAATACTCGAGCGCGTTACCAACGAGGTCGAAAAGACCGTTGCCGGTCCCCCCGCTGACTATTACCATATCAGAAACCTGGACCGCCTTTTTTACTGCAGTTACAATGGTTTGCAGATCATCATTAATTACGGAAGGCGACAGTAATGGCAAAGCTCCGCTGCTGGTTATTTTGCATGCCATTAGGCTCCGGTTGCTGCAATATATGCAGCCTGTTTTGATGGGGGACCCGGGTAAAAGCAGCTCATTTCCCGTGTTTAAAATATTTACACGAGGCACTTTGCATACCGGCACCCTTTCTATGCCACAGGCGGCTATCCTTTCCAGGATTTCTGCTTTTAAAACCTGCCCTTTGGCTGCAACTCTATCTCCAGCCCTCAATTCATGGCCGGATACTCTTATATTTTCACCCTGTATCGGCCTAACGCTGACAATTATATAGTTCTCATTTATTATCTCAACGTCCTCTTGTTTGATAACGGCAACGCTGCCTTCTGGAAGCGAAGCGCCGGTCATAATCCTACAGGTTTCCCCAGGCTTTATTGCCCTGCTTTCAATTGAACCGGCTCCTATAATAGAAGCTACTCTCAGACGCAAAGATCGTCCGGTTTGCAGTTTCTTCAGATCAGTCTTACCAATCGCATAGCCATCCATTGCTGAACGATCAAAATTAGGTACATTCATAAAGCTGGCTATATTGTCTGCGGCTACCCTCATATAGGCATCGTCTATGTGCAGGTACTCGGTGTCCAGGGCCCGAATGCTTTCACAACTGATATCAACAGCTTCGTCCAAACTAACCGGTTCAAATAATTTGTCATTAACCAACTGTAGTCTATTCATAGATAACCTACCTTGTACCGTGGATTTTCCTCAGTTCATGGCTCCAAAGATATTATATTACTTTATTATACATCAGTTGTAGTAAAATGTTTGTTCTAATATAAACAAATACGGTTATATTTTTATAATGACAAATTATTAGCATTATGATATATTACGTTGTGAATAGTAGCATTAAGTAGCAGACACTATGCAATAATTTGCTGGTAGCCATTGCTGTGTGACAATTGTATAGCTCCAAGCCTTTGGACCTAAAGCCAAGCCATGGTTCCTGGGCCTATGGGTATGCTTGGAAACGATTATGCCTCCCCGTATTTTTGGAAAGGAGCCTAAAAGCCTTGCTGAGAGCAGATAGCTCTTTTTAGGCTATATTGGGCATTAAAACCAGAAGAGGGGTTTTTTGTGCCCCCGGCCTTGTGCCGGAGGCATTTTTGCTTATTACGTCATTTTATATTCGACTAATGGACATGAGAGGAGGGAATGACCCCGGTAGAGCAGGACCAAGGAATTGGAAGCAATGACCAGGAAGGCAATGAGGTCTGGTGGCTAGAAACGGATTAAATTCACTTGAGCCATTTTCGCAAAAGTACTAAGGGGTTCATACCCACTATCAATTAGAGTTACACATAAATACAATCAGGTGCTCTGGCTAAAAGAGTATCTGCGGGTAGTAGTTTTTAAAAAGGAGGTAGAGATTGGTTATGAAAGTTACTCGTCGTGGTTTCCTGAAGATTTCAGGTATCTCCGCTGCCGTAGTTGCTTCCGGCTTAGGGTTTAATCTGGAAGCAACTGCTGCACAGGGGTACGCACTGAAGCTGGATGGATGCACCAAGGTCCCTAGTATCTGTCATTTCTGCTCAGGTGGATGCGGTCTGCTCCTGCATATTAAGGACGGCAAACTGGTTCATTTGGAAGGAAATCCAGACAATCCAATTAATGAAGGCGGTCTTTGCCCGAAGGCAGCCAGTCTTGAGCAGGTGGCCTATTCGGAGGAACGTCCGAAAACACCGCTTTATCGTGCCCCGGGAGCCGAGGAATGGACCGAGATTACCTGGGACGAGGCTATCGAGCGTATCGCCAAGAAAGCTGTAGAAATCCGGAACAAGACCTGGAAGAAGACTGATGAGATAATCACCAGCACCGGTGAGAAGAAGATTGTTCCCGCCAACCGGGCCGAAGGTCTGGCTATGATCGGGTCCGCTGAGGTTGACAATGAAGAATCTTACTTGTTAACAAAGTTTGCCAGATTGATCGGCACACCATATCACGAACACCAGGCCCGTATCTGACACGCGCCCACGGTGGCTAGTTTGTCACCTTCATTCGGTCGCGGCGCCATGACCAACTCCTGGCAGGATATGATGAATTCTGAATGTTTCCTGATCGCCGGCAGCAACTGCGCGGAAAACCACCCTATCGCCATGAAGTGGGTCAACCGTGCCAAGGCGAAAGGCGCTAAGATTATTGTGGTTGATCCCCGCTTTACGCGAACCGCTGCCAAGGCTGATATCTTTGCTCAGATTCGTCCGGGAACTGATATTGCCTATCTCGGGGCTATGATCAATTACTACATTCAAAATAAGCTTTATGACGAGACCTATGTTCTGAACTTAACCAACGCCCTGTTGAAGGTCAGCAAGGACTTTAAGTTTGAAGACGGTTTGTTCTCCGGATTTAATTCTGAGAAAAAGAAGTACGATTATGCATCCTGGGCTTACCAGCTTGATGAAAACAACAAGCCGGTCAAGGCTGACAGCCTGGATGATCCAGACTGCGTATTCCAGCTACTAAAGAAGCATTTTTCTCGCTATACCTTCGATGTAGCTGAAAAGATAACCGGTATCCCCGCTGATAAAATCAAGCTGATCGCCGATACCTTTGCGGCAGCCAAGCCGGGCAATATCTTTTATGCTCTGGGCATGACCCAGCATACCACTGGTGTGCAGGGTATCCGCTGTTATGCCATCATCCAGTTGCTGCTGGGCAATGTAGGCAAGGCTGGCGGCGGCATCCAGGCTCTGCGCGGCGAGCCCAATGTTCAAGGTTCAACCGATATGGCCAACCTTAATGCCAATCTACCGGGATACTTGCCCTATCCCACCAACGCCCAGGTGACCTTGCATGATTTTGCGGTCAAAAATGGTTCAGTTCAGCATAAACCGATGGTGGCGCTGCTCAAGGCTTGGTTCGGTAAAAACGCCACTCCTGAAAACGATTACGGCTATGGCTGGCTGCCCAAAAACAACCCGGATAATATGCCGGTTCAGTCACAGTTTTTCAACTGGATGGAAAAAGGACAATTCAAGATGCTCTTTAACTGGGGTTCTAACTCCACCGTTTCCATCCCTGACCGTAAGATGGTGGCCCGCGGACTTTCCAAGTTAGAGATGCTGGTAGTGGCCGACATATTTAACACCGAAACCGCCCAGTTCTGGCGTGAACCGGGGATCGACACCAAGTCTATCAAGACCGAAGTCATATTCCTGCCGGCAGCTTTCGTTTACGAAAAAGCTGGGACCATGACCAATTCTTCCCGTCTGGTGCAATGGAAGGAAAGAGCCCTTGAGCCACTTAATGGCTGCTTGCCCGACCTGGATATGATAGACTTGATATTTAAAAAGATGCGTGAGCTTTATGCCGGCAGCACCGATCCCAAAGATGAGCCGATCCTGAAAGCTAATTGGGACTATGATCACGACGGAGAGGCCAGCGCCTTGAAGGTTCTGCAGGAACTTAATGGCTATGATGATAATACCGGCCAGCTAACCGCTAGCCTGGCTGATTATCTGAATGCTCCGATTGGCACTGTTTCCACCGGCTGCTGGATATATGCCGGCGTAACGCCGCCGGGTAAAAACCTGGCTGACCGCCGCGACAATGCTGACCCCACCGGCTTAGGCCTGAACAAGGAATATGCCTTTGCCTGGCCGGGCAACATTCGTGTGCTCTATAACCGGGCCTCCTGCGATGCCAACGGCCAGCCGATTGATGAGAAGCGCAAACTGATCTGGTGGGATGCTGCTGCAGGAACCTGGACCGGCAATAATGGTCCCGATGTGGTTGACAAGAAAAAGGGTCCTGACACCCCGGAAGGAAAACAGGCTTTCCGTATGAATCCCGAGGGCGTAGGCCGCTTGTTTACAGCCAGCTACACTAGCGGCGTGTCCTCATCACCCGTTCCCGCTGATAGTATAGCAGCTGTTCCGGTTCGCGGGGCA
>Ga0123335_1003098_pt1 | contig 23740 bp, 21 predicted proteins | sample BiotimSIPDNA_2_FD_89707 | JGI IMG/M metagenome (GOLD analysis project Ga0123335, IMG submission 89707) | Anaerobic biogas reactor microbial communites from Washington, USA - Biogas_R2 time_0 SIP DNA | ecosystem: Engineered > Bioreactor > Anaerobic > Unclassified | place: Washington, USA...
CTGCTTTGTTATATTTTGCTGGTATTGTTTTATCCCCATCATCTATTCGGTTTATCGACGTTTTTGGTACTCAGGCGATGGCACGTTTCCCATATTTGCTGGTTGCCTCTACCGGGTTTTCACCAGCACTGGAAAAATTTGGTAAACATATAATGTGGAGCGCTCTTTCAATAGGAGAACCAACTGATCTGTCTTCAGTTGAACTAACAACGGCTATTATCCTTATTATATTTACCTTACTTTCAACCATATGGTTAATTACGTTGGCGTTTAACGCATTTAAAGTATCGACCAATTTGAAAGAAGCTAAACTAATCATCTCTTTTATAGTTATTTTCATCGTATCAACAATAATAACAGGATTTATTTCAAACAATATTCTAAAAGCCTTTAATGTAACATTCTCATAAATAAAACGTTGTTTTATGCAAACTTCAATGAAAAAAACACAAATAGGATGGGCCGTAATCATTATTGTAGCAGTAATTGAACTGATGATTTTCATACAGCCACTCGACAAAACAACACAACTTATTGTTTCGTTAGGAATGGTAGTAATGCTGGTTCTTTTTGGTTCATTAACCATTATAGTAAACGACACTCATCTTACCTTCTTTTTTGGAATTGGCTTGATTCGTGGAAAATACGACTTAAAAGACATAGTTTATTGTCGTTCAGTAAATTATTTTTCTCTTGGCTGGGGAATACGATTTAAGCCAGGCATTACTATTTTTAATGTATCGGGAAATAAAGCTATTGAAATAAAGCGAAGGAGCAGCTATCAGCTAATCTACCTTGGAACCGATTCCCCGGAAGAAATTGCCGCAATTGTGAATGAAAAGATCAGAGAGAGATTGGCCAATAGCTAAATCTCCCTCTTTATATGTTCCAGCAAGTTTTCGCAACCATCTTCCAACAAATCAAGTACCAACTCAAACCCCGAGCTTCCTCCGTAATATGGATCGGGAACACCTATGTATTTATCAGAAGAACAAAAGTCAGTCATTAAGAAAATTTTAGCAGAATCGGCTGAGCTGCGAGTCGTTCGTTGCAAATCGCTTACGTTGTCTTCGTCCATCCCAATAATGAAATCGAAACGGTCAAAATCAGTCAGAGGGTTAAACTTACGGGCAATACTTAGAAGATTGTAGCCCCGCAAATTAGCATGTTTCTGCATACGGCTATCGGCAGGCCCTCCTTCATGAACCCCTATAATTCCAGCAGAATCACACGAAATTACACTACTAAGCCCTTCTTTTTCAACCATCGACTGAAACACAGCCTCGGCACCCGGTGACCGGCAAATATTTCCAAGGCAAACAAACAACACTTCCGTTTTTCTGCTCATACGCTGTAAATGAGATATGATAATACTGGTTTTTCAATGATGTACAAAAATAAAAATAAGTTCTTAGTGAATAAAATGATTGAACAAATCTTTAGAAATATTAAAAAATTTGAACATAACGCCGACAAAAAAACTAATTTAGACAGATAAATTATCTTAGGCCTTGTATTCTTTGAATAATGCATTAAATTGGAGCCCTGAAAGTGAAAATTTGCAAGTAAAAAAGGTTATATAGAATCATTTTCACACAATAAGAGAATATTTTTTGACAAATAAAGCCTAACAATAGAAAAATATTGAATGAAGATTAACCACATCAATACATATTAGCTTATGAATTACTTTATATTTATTCCAGCTGCCGCGCTTGCAGCATTGGCATTTGCCTGGTATTTCTACCGAAACATGATGAAAAACTCGGAAGGTACCGACAAAATGAAAGAAATTGCGCAATATGTTCGCGAAGGAGCAATGGCTTACCTTAGAAGACAATACAAAGTTGTAACGATTGTATTTGCTGTTTTGGTAGTTATTCTTACCTTACTGGCTTATATGGGTGTACAAAACCCATTTGTACCCATCGCCTTCCTTACCGGGGGGTTTTTCTCTGGCCTATGTGGATATCTGGGCATGAAAACTGCCACCAATGCGTCGGCACGTACAGCCCAGGGAGCATCAGAATCGCTGAACAAAGGGCTAAAAGTAGCTTTCCGCAGTGGTGCCGTTATGGGGCTTGTTGTCGTTGGTTTTGGCCTGCTCGACATCTCTGCATGGTACCTAATTCTAACCAAATTGGTTTATACTGTTGAAAATATGCGTGAAGGGCTTTCATTCCTAGGGCTCACTTTTGTAAGACCCGGCATGGACGAATCTCACAAATTAATTGAAATTACAGCAACAATGCTAACCTTCGGCATGGGTGCTTCAACACAAGCCCTTTTTGCCCGTGTAGGCGGTGGTATCTACACTAAAGCTGCCGACGTAGGAGCCGACCTTGTAGGAAAGGTTGAAGCCGGAATACCAGAAGATGACCCGCGCAACCCCGCTACCATTGCCGATAACGTGGGCGATAACGTGGGCGATGTTGCCGGTATGGGTGCAGACCTTTACGAATCGTATTGTGGTTCAATTTTAGCCACTGCAGCCCTTGGTGCCGCACTTTCAATTAATGCAGAAGAACAAACCACCAAAGTTATTGCCCCAATGCTAGTGGCAGCAATTGGTATTATCTTGTCGATTATCGGTATTTTCATGGTTCGCACCAAAGAATCGGCAACCCAGAAGAACTTACTGAATGCCTTACTCCTCGGAACCGGAGGAAGCTCAGTCTTAATCCTCATTGCAGTTGCCGTTATGGCCGCCTTGGATATAATAACATGGGGCGTATTTGGCGCGGTAGTTGCTGGCCTAGTTGCCGGAGTAATTATTGGACAAGGAACTGAATATTTTACTTCTGATGAATATGGCCCAACAAAAGGAATTGCCAGACAAGCACAACAGGGACCAGCTACCACTATTATTGATGGTATTGCCACTGGTATGTATTCTACTTGGATCCCCGTAATTACCATTGTAGCTGGCATTATTGCAGCATTCGGCTTCTCGGGCGGCTTCACCAATTTTGCAGAAGGGATATATGGAATCGGGTTTGCGGCTGTTGGTATGCTTTCTACATTAGGGATAACCCTTGCTACAGATGCATTTGGACCCATTGCCGATAATGCAGGCGGAAATGCTGAAATGAGCGAATTGCCCAAAGAAGTGAGGGAACGTACCGATGCCTTGGATATGTTAGGAAACACAACTGCAGCTACAGGTAAAGGTTTCGCCATTGGATCAGCAGCTCTAACTGCCCTTGCGCTTGTTGCAGCTTACATCGAAGAAATTAAGATTTGGCTGCGAGGAGCTCTCAACAATGGAGAAATTCTCATGAAAAATGGAATCCAGTTCGTTAACAATCAAACAGAGACCGCTACAGAAGGCGTAAAACAGGTGCTAATTTCGAACGCTAGTTTGCAAGATTTTGCTACTTATTACGACCTAAGCCTTTTCAACCCAATATTGCTCGGTGGCTTATTCATTGGAGCCATGATGGCCTTTGTATTCTGTGCAATGACCATGAAAGCCGTAGGCCGTGCTGCTGGTGCGATGGTTGACGAAGTACGCCGTCAGTTCCGTGAAATACCAGGAATTCTTGAAGGAAAAGGAAAACCTGAATATGCAAAATGTGTAGCAATATCAACCAAAGGGGCACAACGCGAAATGTTGCTTCCGTCATTACTAGCTATTGCCGTGCCTGTTGTTGTTGGGCTTATTTTCGGTGTAGCAGGAGTTGTAGGGCTGCTCATGGGCGGTATGACAACTGGTTTCACCCTTGCTGTATTCCTTAACAATGCGGGTGGTGCATGGGATAATGCCAAAAAATTCGTCGAAAAAGGAAACTTTGGAGGCAAAGGCAGTGAAACACATAAAGCTGCCGTTGTAGGCGACACTGTTGGTGACCCGTTTAAAGATACTTCAGGACCAAGTTTAAATATTCTTATTAAGCTTATGTCGATGGTTTCAGTAGTTATGGCCGGTTTAACTGTAGCCTACCACATCTTCTAACCCATTAAATTTTCCAATAGAAAAAAGGTTGATCGTTTTATCGGTCAACCTTTTTTGCATATTAACTGTTGATATTGATTATTCGCATTATATGTGTTAATCTACAACAACAAACGGATTAACTTTTCCCTTGTATTTTTCAGGCATATCGGGAATGCCATTGCCATTACGATCGGGAAACGACCGCACATACTCAATTAAAGAAAGCCACTCTTTGACCTCCTGGATACCTGGTTTTTGCGAATCAGCATCGATCAGCAAGCGATCCCCGTCGATAACATTCCCGGTTGAATCTTTCGATGTAACATTTACCAAGCCAAAACTCATCTTCTTAATAGCCCCGATAAAACTTAAGATATATTTGTTTGCGGCAATGCTGTACAAGGTTTTATCTTTTGCAGAAAAAGAAATGTTACGGTACCCGGTTTCCTCGGTCCCGATTGTCATTTCAGAAATTTTACGAAATAATCCTTTGTTTGGATCATATTTGATGTTCATTCCCGTTGAAAACAAGTAATAATCCCTTTTCGAGTGATATACGGTCAATATAAGCTCCATTATCTTTTTTAGTTCATTGCCGGTAACATAAATCTTCCCAAGAGGAGACCCAGGCAAAGTATTTTCACCTATTCCCAGAGGCATTATATGGAATAAATCATTAACATTCTGCATTCCGGTTTTTCCGACCTCAATATTTTGTCTGATAACGCCCGTCGCAACGACGGTCATATCGACCGGATTTTTAAAAATATCTCGAAGGGTATAATACACCGCATCGGAGACGAAAGGCCCAAGGTTACTCTGCCCAGGAATACGATCGTCGAGTGTAAGCGGGAATGTAGTTTCGAGGATTGGCTTTGTAAGGTCTATATTAACCTCAGAAGAAAGCAGTTGCTGAATCTCTTCACTTTTTTTATCGATAACACGCTGTAAATCTGAATCACCCAAAATCTTATCATCAACAGCAATCAGTTGATATTTTACGTTTGGCCTTTTATTCGAATCGAAGGATATTTCAAGTTTCCCGACATTTATACCCATTGACCCGGTTTGCACTACAATACCTTTCCCGGCATACACTATAGAAGGCAACTCAGTGTGGGTATGGCCGCTGATCACAATATCGATGTCATCAACAGCTTTAGCCAGATCATAATCTTCTCCTCTCCACCCTTTTTTGCCTTTATCGGTTACGCCGCTATGCGACAATGCTATAACCAGATCAACTTTTTCTACATTTTTTAAATGAGCCGCAATTCTCTTGGCAACCCGCTTATTTTCATCGAAACGAACATTAAGATACCCGGGAATTGCCTCGTTTGCAGCCTTTCCCAACAACGCAAAAACCCCAATGCGAAACCCATTTTTCTCGATGACTGAATACCTCAATATCCTTCCATTATCAAATAATCTAGAAAACTTAGAATCGGAGCCATCTTTTTCCGGAATATAGTTTGAATTAACAACCTGTGGAATTTCTCCTAAATTGATGTTATTTTCAATAATTTGGGCTAAGGTATTTGGTCCAAAGTCAAACTCGTGATTTCCCAGTGCGACAATGTCATATCCCATTTTTTTCATCAGGTGAAGCTGAAAACCTGTTTTCGTTTCAAGGGTTTGAAACAAGGTGCCCATCAAAAAGTCACCGGCATCTACTACCAATAGTTTCGAGCCATAAACTTGCTTCTGCTCGTCAATCAATCCTGCAATTCTTGCAAAACCACCTTTTGTATCATCGTCGTTAAGGGTTAACGGACTATAATCGGTTTCTGGAGCAAATCCATTAATGTGCGAATGCAAGTCGTTAGTATGCAAAATAACAAGATCTTGAGCAGCAACAATACCCGACAAAATCAGCAGGAAAAGAGTTATCTGAATTCTCATATACACAGTGGTATTTAACTATTTACAAAAACATAGATACTAATTCAACCTATTCCAATTTCAATATTTCGAAGGAATAAACATGTTTTAAAACATTCCTCCATTGTTCTCAAAAATAACCAAAACATCAAAAAAATATTATCCCGCCTATGCGATTTGTTTGGCAAGGAAGAGTAAAACCCAGAGAATAAACTAGTGAATCACTAAAAAATAAAACGAACACAAAGAAAAACCTTTTTGAAACAATGGTGCTTTGCCCAAGAATATATCTATCAAATTTTAAAGAACATATGAATGTGGATCACTAAAGTTTATACTTTTTAGGGTCGCACACCTGATTTTCTTTTTTGGCAAGCCTTCCGCATTTTTTGCATTGGTATTTTGGTTCTTCGGGAGGTGAATAATCTTCTTTTTTACATCTTTTCTTAGCCATTTGCTTTGATGGTTTTCATTTCGTTATGGAATAAAACCACGTTCACCGCGAAATTGTTTTCGAGCCAACGGGCAAAGCTTTCGGCGTTATAAATCGACCGGTGCTGACCTCCGGTGCAACCAAAACTAACCATCAAGTGGTTAAAGCCGCGGGAAAGATATTCATCCAATGAAATTTTCACCAAATCTCGAACATGCTGCTGAAAACGTTTCACCTCATCGAACTGTTCAAGATACTGGATAACAGGTTCATCTAAACCAGTTTTATTTTTATATTCGGGAAATCGCCCGGGATTTGGCAGCCCCCGGCAATCGAATACAAAACCGCCACCATTCTCCGAGGGGTCGGCAGGTATACCCTTTTTATACGAAAAGCTGGTTACCCTAACGGTAAGTTTATTCGCCGGCAAATCGAACTTTTGAGCCCATTCCGATTGCGCCAATGAATCTATAATTCTATATATTTCAGGCAGTTCTATGGTTATATGGTTATTATCTTTGATCCATTTCAAGTTTTCGATCGCTAATGGAATACTGCTACGAAAATTTGCCTTGTGTTCATAAATTCCTCTAAACCCATATGCACCAATAGCTTGCATTATTCGAGCAAGGGCAAATGCATAATAAAAATTGATAAATTCCTTTCGGTCGAACGTAAAATAACTTTCGAGCACCTTTATGTAATACTCGAGCATAACCTCGCGCTGAACTGGATTCAACCCCGTTTTCGGGCTAAAAAGCAGCGAGGCCAGATCATATTGTAACGGCCCCTTTCTACCCCCTTGATAATCAATGAAAAATGGTTTATTGCCCACCATCATGATATTCCTCGACTGAAAATCGCGAAACATAAAAAAATGGGAAGGAGCTTGCAGCAAATAATCCGCAAGTCGTTCAAAATCATCCTCCAAGCACTGTTCATCGAAAGGAACAGTTGATATCTTCAAGAATTGGTATTTAAAATAGTTAAGGTCCCACATAATAGCACGCCTGTCGAATGCTTCACTGGGATAACATTTCGAAAAATCGATAGTGTCGCCCCCATCGAGCTGTATTGTAATCAAGCCAGCCAACACTTCTTTCATGGCACAAAGAGCATCGCCACAATTCCCTGATTTTCTTTTGCTCACAATGAGATCATACAAGGTTTCGTTGCCAAGGTCTGAGATAAGGTAATGCTGCCGATCGGGAGCTATAGCATACAGAGTCGGGACCGGAATCCTAATTTCGAGAAAAGTATTGGTGAAACTAAAGAACGCTTCGTTTTCTTTCACATTTTCATTAAACGCTCCAATAGCCGACCAGTTTTCATTTTTCAGCCGATAATAAACCCTATCGGAACCCGACCCCGGGAGTTTCTCTATGCTTGTTGGCTTTTCATTAAAAAAGACCATACTGAATAGGGATGAGAGAATGTCAGATGTATGCTTTATGTCCATAATAGTTTTACTAAGGTTTTATGGTCGTTTTTACTTGTTTGGCGAATGGATAACCCGCTGTGGGAATGGAATCTCTATATTTTCTTTATTAAAAGCAATCACAATTTTTTTACGCAATTCTCCGGTGATCTCCCACTGTTTTAACGGAATTGTTTCGCCTAATATTTTAATTTCAATGGCTGAATCGCCCAATTTATTGACCCTCAGAAATTGTGGAGGCGCTGTTATCATATCTTTCCATGCGGGGTCTTCGGCCAACTCATTTCCCACACGATTTATCACTTCAATAACATGCTCAAGGTTAGAATCATAAGCCACTCCAACATCTAAATTGATGCGGGCAAAATCTTTGGATTTGTTCGAAACAATTTTAATTTCCCCATGGGGTATGTGATGGGTTGTACCGTCGATATCGCGCAGGGTAGTTTTCCGCAAGGTAATATCCTCAACGGTTCCGTTAACGGTTCCAACATCGATAACATCGCCGATACGATACTGATTTTCAATGATGATGAACAAACCAGAAATCACATCGCGAACCAACGACTGAGCGCCAAACCCCAACGCCACACCTACAATACCTGCGGCCCCCAACAGAGCTCCTACCTTTACGCCAAACTCCTGAAGTATGGTGAGTATAGCCAACGACCACAAAAGAATCCGCAAGGCAAACGTAAATATATGGATCAGCGTATTTTCCCGCTTTTCTTCAGCCTCTTTCGACGAATACTTGTCGGCAACCACTGCAATGCGCACAATACGGGTTATGAACCGATTGACAAACCTGTTGAGAATAAGTGTAACAATGATAATAAATACAATCTTAATCCCATGAGCCATAATCCATGGAAGAATTTTCTCGCTCCAACTGAAAACTGGCACTTCAACATTTTCACTCGTAAACATATTCGTCAATTAAACATTAATAATATACTATATTTCAGAATCCTATAAACAATAAGTAGCTTTATCTTAATATCGAAATAACTCTTATCTCGGCAAAAACAAATAGGCCAATACAACGGCAAATACCAAAGCCGGTAACATATTGACTACTTTTATTTTTTTTATTTCCATAATTGAAAAGCCAAGCCCCACCAACATTAAGCCACCAGCAGCAGACATTTCGTCGACCACTACCGAAGGCATAAGGTTTCCCAGCCATGCAGCCAAAACCGTTAATCCTCCCTGAAAAACAATCAAAGGGATTACTGAAAAAGCCACACCAAGCCCTAAGGCTGAAGCCAGCGCCAACGAACTAAATCCATCCATTACTGATTTGGCAATCAGCAAGTCAGACTTTGCCTGTGTACCTTCTTCGAAAGCTCCCAAAATGGTCATCGAGCCCATGCAAAAAAGCAAAAAAGCAGTAATCATGCCTTCAGAAAAAGTTTCGTTTTTAGACCTGATTTTTCTTTTGAGCCATTCGCTAAATCTATTTACATATTTCTCAATATCAATCAATTCACCAACTGCGGCACCTAGAACCATACTGAAGATAAGGATTAAAATCTGGTGGGTTTTCATAGCCATAACCATGCCTATATAAATGGTAAACAGACCAATAGCCTGAAAAATAATTTTCACTATCCGTTCGGGCAACCTTGAATTGAAAAAAAATCCCAGCAAACTGCCGGCTAGCACGGCAACCACGTTGACAATCGTTCCAAAAAGAATCATACGCTTTGTTTTGTTTTGGAAATCGACTATTTTACAGGTCGATTTATTTGGCATGCCGAAGATACAAAAAATAAAAAAAGCGCTGGTAAGGATTATCTCTATTTTGCTGATAACCGCAGGATGCTCTTTGCTGCTGATGGCAATTTTTGCTACCACTTCACTCCCGTTTTGGGCACGATACCAGCTCAGCAGTTATCACACTGAAATAGTAGAAGATATCAACACCATTGTAGTGATGGGGGCCGGTGGTTTTCCCAGCGAAACGGTGTTAATACGCCTCTGGTACACCAACGAATTAGCACAAAAATATCCAGAAGCCCAAGTGGTTGTAACCACTCCCGGCGATACACTTGACTCTAAAAGCACAATCAGTCAAATGGTTAAAACACTCACTGCCTGGGGTATCGATTCTGCACGGATTGTTTTAGAAGCAGCAGGGCTCAATACAAGGCATCAGGCATTGCTTGTAAAAGAAATTTCTGATCAACACCGCATTACAGAGCCTATGGCCATTGTTTCATCTCCCGAACACGTTTTCCGCTCGGTACGGTGCTTTGAAAAAGCTGGTTTTGAAAAGGTTTATGGATACCCGGCCAACGATGTGATGCTCGAAACCGATTTGCGAATCAAATCAGAAAAGTTAGGAGGCAAAACAGCGATACCAGATGTTGGCAACTCAATATCAATACGATATAAATTTTGGGACTACCTAAAATATGAGATAATCGTTATGCGAGAATATTTAGCCATAGCCTATTATTGGCTAAACGGATGGATGTAGAAAAGATCAATCAATCGATTAATCCATTTATTTGCAGAGCATTACTCGTCGACGTCAACATCGTACCCCTCACCCAGTTCAAGGGCTTTCACCGGGGCAATTGCGTTGCCGGCAATTCCACGAATAGAACCGTACATATCTATCGTATTGCTTATTACCTTCTCTATCTGTTTTTCGCGCTCTTTCCAAATTTTCATCATGGCCCGTTTTTCGCGATCCATTTCGCCTTTTAACGAGGAGAAGCCTTCAACAATAGCTTCAACACGCTGATGGAAATCGTCGCTTACCAGATAACGGTAAAGCAATTCTACCTTATCGCCTTTGTTTTCGTGCGACATACGTATAGAGTACTCACGCAAAATCGTTTCACGCAAAATAAAAATCAGGCTTTTTACATCGTGATAAGTACAAATCCAGACTCCGTCGCGGCGGCCGAAACGCTCAATTTCTTTGGGCAGTACTTCGGTAACAATCACGGCAATAACCGCGCTTTGTTCACGCTGATCTTCTTTAAGTTTTTCAATCCACTGGTCTGAAAATGCTTTGGTGCGTTTGCTTTCGTAAATTATTTTTCCGCACACTTGTTGCAACGGGTTAATCACGGTTTGTATCACATCGGCCCCACGCACACCTTTCGGCACTTCATCGATTATGTCGAACGGGAAATCGGCCCGCAACAAATCTTCGAGGGCTATTTCCTGTACCTCACCCTGCATCTGCATCGATCCCTGCTCTGCTTTTCGTTGCATCTCCTCAACCAGTTTTTTCTGGTCTTCGAGTTTCTTTTCGTACTCTTTGATGCGCAAATCAACTTTTTCCTGCTCTTTCTTTCTGATTTCGGCGGCCAATTCTTCTTGCTTTTCGAGGAATTTTTTCTGTAGCTCAAGCTGAAATTCTTCTTGCTTTTCTTTTAGCTCGACTTCACGCTTCAGAATCTCCAGCTCTTTGTTTTTCAGTTCTTTATTTTCATTCTTGCGTTTTTCGTTTTCTTCTTCCAACTGACGTATTTTCAGTTCGAATTCTTCCTGAGCTTGTTTTTTCAGTTTTTCCTTTTCTTCGTCAAGCTGCCGGGTTTTTTGTTCAATTTCTTCGGTGGCCAGTTTTCTCATGCGCTCACGTTCTTCATTGAAAAAACGGTTGCGTTGTTCCAATTCTTCGTCTGATATTTTTTTTAACCGCAGCCTTTCTTCTTCGATTTTCTTTGTGAGCCGTTCAGTAAACAGTTCATTCTCTTTCTCTTTCTTTTTTTCAAAGTCTACTTTTTCTTTTTCAAGGGCTTCTTTCTGCTGTTTTATGATTGAGGCATTTTGGGCCATTTTCTTCTCATATTCTTTCCTGATCTGCTCTTCGGCCTGGTTAAAGAGCGCTCCTTCAACCGGAAACTGAAAGCCACAATTGGGGCACTTTATGTTATTTTCCATGATTATCTTTTTTATAATGACGATAAAACTATAAAAACAAAAGCGAAGTGTGAAGCAATTCTGAAAATGTTTATCCTTTCAGGAGAGTTTATTTTTATAGTCGTCGTAGCCAAAACGACGAAGCAAGGAAAAGCCTTTATTTTCGTTCCATGTACCAATAGATGGGTGGTTTACCCCGTTGAAAAAGGTGGTTTTCACCATGGTATAATGGATCATATCCTCAAATATTATGCGGTCGCCCGGCTTAAGTTCTTTGTCGAATGACCAAAAACCGACATAGTCGCCCGACAGGCAAGAGTTTCCGCCCATCCGATAGGTAGGTTTTCCTGGCTGCGGTTCAAAATAGCTTCCCATAATTCGGGGTTTGTAAGGCATTTCGAGACAATCGGGCATATGGGCAGCAAACGAAACATCGAGAATTGCTGTTTTAATTCCATAATTTTCAACAACATCGAGAACTGTAGACACCAAATACCCGGTTTCCCAGGCAAAAGCACTTCCGGGTTCTAGAATAACCTCAAGGCCGGTACGTTCACGAAAGTTTTTCAACACGGAAATAAGATGTTCAACATCGTAATCTTTATGGGTCATTAAATGTCCTCCACCCATGTTAACCCACTTAATTTGAGAAAAATATCGACTAAATTTATTTTCAAAAGCTTGTAGTGTCTTTTCCAGATCGAACGACTTCGACTCGCACAATGCATGGAAGTGAAGCCCATCAATCCCCTCAGGTAACTTCTCGGGCAACTGAGAAGCAAGCACACCAAGGCGGGATCCCGGTGCACAAGGGTTATAGAGTTCTGTTTCTACTTCGGAATATTCAGGGTTAACACGTAAGCCAACCGACACTTCCCTGCCCGACTGCTGAATTACCGGCAAGAATTTTTCGAACTGGTTAAGCGAGTTGAAAGTAATATGGCTGGAGCAGTCTAAAATGCCAGGGAAATCTTCATCGGAATACACCGGGGCATACGTATGAGCCGGCGTACCAAACTCACGAACGGCCAAAAGGGCTTCGTTGAGCGAACTGGCAGTAGTTGATTGTATGTATTTTTTCACCAAAGGGAACACGCCCCACATGGCAAAACCTTTGAATGCCAATATAATGTCAATACCAGCCCGTTGTTTTACCGAAGCAATAAGCGCGAGGTTCTTCTCGAGCAGATGTTCATCGAGAACAAAGCAGGGCGAAGGAATTTGGTTAAAAATGATTGACATTTCCTATACTCATCAATTCTTCAGAAATTGCTTGATACACTTTATCGCTAACAGGGCACAACGGTAAACGTAATACATTATCTATCATTCCTTTCTGGTGAAGAATAGCTTTAACCCCGGCAGGATTTCCTTCAACAAAAAGCAATTTAATGAGTTCATTGTAGCCATCTTGTTCGGCTTCGGCAATAGGTTCGTTATTCATGCTGTTGTTGGTAAGCATCACAGTTTCGGCAGGTAATGCATTGGCCATTACCGAAATAACCCCATCACCACCGAGCGCATTAATAGGATAAATCATTGAATCGTCGCCCGATATTACCCCAAATCCGACAGGAGATTCATCTATAATCTTTTTGATTTGGTCAATGTTTCCTGAAGCTTCTTTTATCGCAATGAATTTTGAAGAAGAATTTGCAAGTCTCAAGGTCGTTTCGGCACTCATGTTTACCCCGCAACGCGAAGGCACATTGTACAAAACGATTGGAACAGGACAAATCTCAGCAAGTGCCATAAAATGACGGTAAAGCCCTTCCTGCGAAGGTTTATTATAATATGGAACTACCGATAGGATGGCGTCGATTCCGGAAAAATCGGCTGATTTGATATGAGCTATTACTTCTGCGGTATTGTTCCCACCGAAACCTACCATAAGGGGCAAGCGCCCGTTATTAATGTCTTTAATGAAACGGTACACCTGATGCCGCTCTTCGTGCGTAAGCGTAACTGTCTCGGCTGTAGTCCCCAGGGCTACAATAAAATTGATCCCCTTACTCATCTGAAACTCCAACAAATTTCCCAGCGAAGTATAGTCGACCGATAGGTCGTTGTTGAAAGGCGTGATCAGCGCAGGCCCGGTTCCTGTAAAAATATTTTCCATCGGTATCGAGTGTTTAGTTCAAAATTACGGTAAAAATAACTTTCTCTCTCGTATGTCAAAACTGAGCCATGTATTTTTAGTTCATCTTTATGGCAGGCTTAAGATTCGAGAGAATTTTTATGAGTTGAGAGGTAATTTTCACGGCATCGGGCTGCTCCTGCCCTATCACCAGATCAAAAAGCCTCCCCGCCTGTTGAGAACCTACTTTAAACTTTGCTTTCGAAACAGCACAAACATAGGTTAAAGCCTCACGGGATGGTTGTTTTTCAGCTAAAATCAATACATCAAATTCTTTTTCAACAAATTGGTTTATAGGCTTGGCTTTTGGTAATTTCCAAATGTTTAAGTCCGATGAATAGAGTTTATTCCAACTTAAGTCGTCGGTCCTTTTTCCTTCTGCAAATGAATAACAGGTAACTTTCACCTCAAAACCAGCTTTTTGCCATAGCCTTTCCAGATCCGATGGGACTTCACCACAAATGTAAGCCACCGTACGGATTGCATTCAAGTCGGGATAATAAACGTTTTCCCAACGCTTATTTATAGCTTTTGACAATATTTTATCTCTGATTTTAAACATTTTAAAACACCGTTTTTAAAATTTAACCCGTTGGATAACAATCATGAAGTTTAGCAAAGGTAGAAAAAGATAAGCAGAAAATTCATCCCCGAAGAACCCTGAACCAAACAGCAACAGCTAACAAAAATATAAAAGGAACGTGAAAGCACAAATCCATTTTCATTGTACACTATCTGTCTTTATTGTAAAACTGTCGTTGCAAGCTTCAGCATTTAGTTGTATTTTCAACCGTGATAATTCAACTCAAAATGACAAAGCATAAATCAAGTAACATTCTCATTAATAAGGCATCTGGAGAGCAAGAGTTTTTCGATGTTGCCAAACTCAGGAATTCACTTTCACGTGCCGGAGCCGACGATTTTGTAGTAAAAGATATTACTGAAAACATCCAAGCATGGCTTTATGAAGGTGTATCTACTAAAAAAATATATGAACGGGCATTCACACTGCTCCGTCGTCAAAGTCAGCGAAATGCGACCCTTTACAAACTAAAACGATCTCTTTTCGAACTTGGTCCATCGGGCTACCCTTTCGAACATTTAATTGGCGAAATATACCGTCGCAGAGGTTTTTCTGTTGAAGTTGGTGTGGTGGTTCAAGGTCACTGCATAACCCACGAAATGGACGTAATTGCTACCAATACCAGTGAACAAATTTTGTTGGAATGCAAATATGGAATCGACCAGGGCAAAACCATCAGTATCCAAGTACCCCTTTATGTTCGATCACGTATCGAAGACATTGTTGCTGAACGAAAGCAAATTCCACAATACAAAGACCTGACATTCAACGGCGGAGTCGTTACCAACACCCGCTTTTCGGCCGACTCCATTGAATACAGTAAATGCTACGGACTTTCGTTACTAGGCTGGGATTACCCCACAGGAAACGGACTAAAAGAAATTTTAGAACGCGAGCGGATTTTCCCGGTCACGATTCTATCGAACTTTACCTCAAAACAAAAGAACTTTATTATAGATCAAGGAATTGTAACATGCCTGCAATTATACAACGACCTGAAAGTTTTAGACAGTTTGATGTTTAGTCCTAATAAAATAAAAAGTATACGTGAAGAACTTGAAGCTATACTAGAATTATAAACACGAAACGAAATATCTTACATTATATCAGATTAATACTTCAACGAAATATTAAAATTCAACAGTAAAAAACAGAAAAACACGATTTATCAATCTATAAAATCAGAAGAAATGAGATTCTACACCATTATGTTGGCCGCATTGATGCTATCAGGATGCCAAAACCGCACGAAGACAGGACCTACACCTCTCGCTACTGTTTGTAATCCGGTAAATATCAGCTACCGGTTCTGTATCGATGAACCTTCAAGGCGTGAAGCTGCCGATCCGTCTGTTGTATGGTTCAATGGACGCTACTTCCTTTTTGCCTCAAAATCGGGTGGATACTGGCACTCTAAAGACCTAGGCAGTTGGGAGTTCATTGAAACAGAACAGATTCCGGCCGAAGAGTATGCCCCTACGGTAGTTGCAATTGGTGAAGAATTATACTTTCTTGCCTCATCGAACGAGAAAAGTACCATTTATAAAACATCAGATCCACTTAGCGGACAATGGGTTGTAGCCGTAGAAGAGCTTGAAACACCAGTCTGGGATCCGATGTTTTTCTTCGAAAACGACAAACTCTACCTGTACTGGGGCTGCTCCAATACCAACCCGCTCTACGGAGTGGAAGTTGACTATCGCAACAACTTCAAGTTTCTGGGAAAACCCGTTGAACTTTTGAAATCGAATACTGCGCAAAACGGTTGGGAAGTACCCGGCGATTACAACACCATGACTCATCAGAGTCCATGGATTGAAGGCGCTTGGGTAAACAAAATCAATGGTAAATATTACCTGCAATATGCTGGTCCAGGGACCGAATTCAAAAGCTATAGCGATGGGGTCTACACATCCGACAATCCATTGGGACCATTCAGTTTGCAACAACATAACCCCTTCGCCTACCGCCCCGAAGGGTTCATCGCCGGTGCAGGTCATGGCAGTACATTTAGCGACCAATACGGTAACCTTTGGCACATTGGCACTCTAACCATATCGCAAAAACACATGTTCGAACGGAGACTGGGAATATTCCCCGTCTTTGTCAGCAACGATGGAATACTCTACACAACAACACGTTACGGAGATTATCCATATTTTATTCCACAGAAAAAGATTAGCAGTTACGAAGATATTTCAACCGGATGGATGCTTCTCTCATTCCGAAAACCAGTTAAAGTTTCCTCCGCAATTGATTCGCTCCCTGCTGTAAATATCACCGATGAAAATATCCGCACCTACTGGGCCGCTTCGGGCACAAACAGCGGCGAATATGTCATAATCGATCTTCAAAATCCTTCTGAAGTAAAAGCGCTTCAAGTTAATTTCGCCGAACATAACACCAACATTTTCGGTCGAAAGAAAGGAATTAAATATCGCTATATTATTGATTGTTCAGATGATAAGACAACCTGGAAAGTAATCACCGATCGATCGAAGAACGAAACCGACAATTCACACGATTATATCCAACTTGCCAATGCAGTAACTTGCCGCTACGTACGAATAACCGCACTCGAAGTTGCTGACGGTAATTTTGCCCTTAGCGACTTCCGGATATTTGGTCTCGGCAACGGACAAAAGCCAGCCATTGTTAAGTCATTTACAGCACAACGAAACAGCAACGACCGACGAAGCGTTACCTTGAACTGGGAAAAATCGGCCACAGCTACGGGCTATAACATCAGATACGGAACAGCCAGCGATAAACGCTATCTCGATTACATGGTATACGGCGACACAAGCATAACTATCAACAGTTTAAATACAAACAGCAAATATTTCTTCACCATCGATTCTTTCAATGAAAATGGAATCAGCCTTGGAGAAATAACAGTTCAAATTGATTGATATAACCGTTTAAGCAAGATGTAATACAGCGTGGTATTATTCTTTTATGAAATATGATTGCAGAAAAAGAGACAAAAAAAATGCAGACCTGTTTTTTGCTGATATTTGCCCCTGAGAAAACTCTTTCACGTCATTTTTCGGGTAGGAATAATATATAACACACAACTTATATGGGAAACAAGGTAAAAATTGGCATTGTTGGCTACGGAAACTTAGGAAAAGGCGTAGAAATGGCCATAAAGCAAAATAGCGATATGGAATTGATCGCTGTTTTTACCCGGCGTACACCGGAAACAATAAACAGTGCATCAAAAATGGTATCTATCTTACAAATAGAAGAATACAAAGGAAAAATAGACGTAATGATCCTTTGCGGGGGCTCTTCGACCGATTTACCGGAACAAGGAGCAGTAATATCGGCCATGTTCAACACTGTCGACAGTTTCGATACTCATGCAAAAATACCAGAATACTTCAGCAAAGTTGATGAATCGTCGCGAAAGAACAACACACTGAGTCTCATCTCGACAGGCTGGGACCCAGGGCTTTTCTCGCTTGCCAGGCTTCTGGGGCAAAGTATATTACCCGATGGTAAAGACTACACATTCTGGGGCAAAGGAGTTAGCCAAGGCCACTCAGATGCCATACGCCGTGTAAAAGGGGTAAAAAACGGCATTCAATATACAATTCCAATCGAAAGTGCACTCGAAAAAATCAGGAAAGGCAGTACCGCCAACTTCACTGCCGCCGAAAAGCACGAAAGGCTATGCTATGTTGTTGCTGAAGAAAACGCTGACAAAGCCGAGATTGAGAAAACCATCAAAAACATGCCTTACTATTTCGATGAGTATAATACTACGGTAAATTTTATCAGCGAAGAAGAACTAAAAGCCAATCATAGTGGGATGCCTCACGGTGGAGTGGTTTTCCGTACAGGAAACACAGGCAATGGTACCAGTCAGCGCATTGAATTTAGTCTGAACCTGGGCAGCAACCCTGAGTTTACGGCCAGCATTCTTGTAGCCTATGCACGTGCTATTGCCCGCATGAGCAAAGAAGGACAAACCGGAGCCCGTACTGTTTTCGATATTGCCCCTGCCTACCTTTCGGCAAAAAATGCAGAAGAATTGCGACGCGACCTGCTCTAATCAAAAAAACAATCATCAAATACCTGGTTGATCGGAATAATGCTTCCGATCAACCTTTTTTTTGCAGAAAAGCCACAAGACTATAAAGAAAATTTCGTCTATTATACTTTTACCCCATCTTAACAAACATTGTAAACATATGGTTTACTGTATTTTGCAAATCAAAATTTGCAATCGATTGCATTTAACAAAAAAGATGTTGGATTACTTGATCATTTAGGGTATTTTTGTGGGAGAAGACTGACACAAGGCACATTATACACTATAAATGAGAGTATTGTGCAATCGACATTAGAAAAATAAGAAATAACAAAATGTAAAAAGAATGAGTACAAGAAAAACACCATTTGCCTATCGTGTGCGGACTATCCTCAGTCGAACACATCACAAGTCATTGAAAAATAACACATTGATACTTATTGCCGGTTTAGCTCTGCTATTTTCTGCCTGCTCTCCCAAAGCTGCACCTCAGAAATGGGTTGGCACCTGGAGCACCTCTCCCCAACTGGTAGAACCGCACAATATGCCCCCTGAGCCTGGCCTCAGCAATAATGCCCTGCGCCAAATTGTAAGAGTTTCAATCGGTGGTGACAGCATCAGGCTTCACTTCTCTAACGAATTCAGCAATAGTCCATTAACCATGAAAGAAGTGTACATTGCCCTAGCAAAAGAAGGAAACTCCATAGACCCTTCAACCTTGAGAGCCCTTACTTTCAACGGGAAAAAAGAAGTCACCCTTTCGCGAGGCCAGGCTATTGTTTCAGATCCGGTACAATTTACTATGCAAGCCCGCTCCAGCATAAGCATCACTATTAATTACGGACAAACGCCCCCTGATGTGACCGGGCACCCTGGATCGCGCACCACATCGTTCCTAATGACCGGCAACCAAGCTACAAATGCCGATTTCGCGAATGCCATACCTACCGACCATTGGTACACCATACGTGGAATAGATGTAAAAGCTCCTTCGAAAGCCGCAGCCATTTCCATTGTTGGCAACTCGATAACCGACGGCCGTGGCTCGGGAACCAACAAACAAAACCGCTGGCCCGATATTCTTTCGGAACAGTTGCAGAAAAACCCTGAAACAGCGCAAATAGCCGTTCTTAACCAGGGAATTGGAGGGAATTGTGTACTCAGAAATTGCCTGGGCCCTGCCGCTAAAGACCGCTTCGACAACGATGTAATTAAACAACACGGGGTGAAATGGGTAATAATTCTGGAAGGGGTAAACGACATTGGGCAAACACCCGATAGTACCATAGCAGTGAAAGTAGCCAACGATCTTATTGATGCTTACTCGGTTATGATAGAAAAAGCCCATGTAAATGGAATAAAAGCCTATGGGGCAACCATTTTACCTTTCGGAAAATCTTTTTATTACACTCCATTCCGCGAAAATGCCCGGAACATAGTAAACACCTGGATCCGCACCAGTGGCAAGTTTGATGCTGTAATTGATTTTGACAAGATTATGCGAAACCCCAGTGACACTATCACTCTCATGCCCGACTTACATACCGGAGATTTTCTTCACCCTAACGAAGCAGGCTACCAACGTATGGGAGAAGCCATTGATCTGAAGCTTTTCAAGTAAAACAAAAAAATAAATCAACAAATAAACAACACGGTTCTGATTTCGGATCGTGTTGTTTTTTCTATGAAAATCAGCTGAATAAATTATTCTTGTCAAGCGGCACAATCTATCCTTTACCAGACTCGGGAGACCAACGAAGAATGACTATTTGCATTAAAACCGCCACAATCTGATTACCTTTTCATGCAGTGCTTCGGGTAAAAAAAAAGCCATTGCAGGGATGCAACAGCTTTTTAAATATTATATCAGCAACAAGATTACTTTCTGTATACTTTTTTGTATCCGTAAATTGCTTCTTCGCCAAGTTCTTCTTCAATGCGGAGAAGTTGATTGTATTTAGCCATACGGTCCGAACGGCTCAACGATCCGGTTTTGATCTGTCCGCTGTTAGTAGCTACGGCAATGTCAGCTATAGTTGCATCTTCAGTTTCACCAGAGCGATGCGAAGTTACCGAAGTGTAACCGGCACGGTGAGCCATTTCAATAGCATCCAATGTTTCGGTAAGAGTACCAATTTGGTTTACCTTGATAAGAATTGAGTTAGCAGCACCCATTTCAATACCTTTCTTGAGATATTCAACATTGGTTACAAAGAGGTCGTCGCCAACGAGCTGACATTTATCACCCAATTTATTAGTCAAAGCAACCCAGCCTTCCCAATCGCCTTCGGCCATACCATCTTCGATTGAATCGATAGGATATTTGGCCACCAATTCAGCGAGGAAATCAACTTGTTGAGCTGAAGTGCGTTTTGCACCGTTAGCACCTTCAAATTTTGAATAGTCGTAAACACCGTTTTTGTAAAATTCAGAAGAAGCACAGTCGAGACCAATTGTAATGTCTACACCGGGTTTGTAGCCTGCGTTTTCAATGGCTTTAATAATGCTTTCGAGGGCATCTTCAGTTCCATTAAGAGTTGGCGCAAAACCACCTTCGTCGCCAACTGCAGTACTCAATCCACGATCGTGGAAGATTTTCTTCAGGTTATGGAAAACTTCTGCACCATAGCGCAATGCTTCGTGGAACGAAGGGGCGCCAACTGGACGTATCATGAATTCCTGGAATGCGATAGGAGCATCGGAGTGAGACCCCCCGTTAATGATGTTCATCATTGGTACAGGTAACGACTTAGCATTAACACCACCAATATAACGGTAAAGAGGAATTTCGAGGTAATTTGCAGCAGCTTTGGCTACAGCCAGCGAAACGCCTAATATGGCATTTGCACCCAGTTTGCTCTTGGTTTTTGTTCCGTCGAGCTCGATCATTTTTTTGTCGATAGCTACCTGATCCAGTACGTTCCAGCCTTCAAGCTCAGGAGCGATTACCTTGTTCACGTTATCAACAGCTTTGAGTACACCTTTCCCAAGGTAGCGGCTTTTGTCACCATCGCGCAATTCAATGGCTTCGTTTTCACCGGTTGAAGCACCTGACGGAACAGCTGCAATACCTTTAACACCGCTTTCGAGGATTACTTCTACTTCTACAGTTGGGTTACCGCGGGAATCAAGAATCTCCCGGCCTACAATTTCTTCAATATACATGATTATCTTTTTAGAGTATTAAACTTTAACTATTAATGTAAAATGAACGTGTTTGTTCGAAAATTGTTTTCAGTACACAAAAATACGCTAAAAAAAATTCTGTAATGATAATCACGAACTAAACATTGATATACAATTCTCCCTACAGACTTTTTCAAGAATAAACTGTAATTTAGTATCGAACAATTCCATAAATAATCAGCCTGCTCAAAGAATATGATGAAAAAACTTAATTATAAAACAAAATCTATAGGCTGAGAGCCGTTAAAAAAACGTTAACAAAGACGTTTAAATATCTTCGGCAAAATCTGCTTTTGGGGGTTTAGGTACATTTTTAATTACATTTAGCGCGCCTTCTCGGAAGGAATATGGGAAGGAATAACGTGTTGATTTCCAACTTTAATACCAAAAATCAAAAATTAACTATATGAGTTTTACACACGAAGTTGAAGGCATGATCTGCGTGGCTCAAGGCGCGAATCATGGCCCGGCTCCAATTCCTGAAGAAGGACGTTGGGTAAAAGCCAAAGAAGTAAAAGACATTTCGGGTTTAACCCACGGTGTGGGCTGGTGCGCCCCACAACAAGGTGCATGTAAATTGACCTTGAACGTAAAAGAAGGTATTATTCAGGAAGCGTTGGTTGAAACTATTGGTTGTACTGGTATGACCCACTCAGCAGCTATGGCTTCTGAAATTCTTCCAGGAAAAACCATTCTTGAAGCGTTGAATACCGACTTGGTTTGCGATGCCATCAACACTGCCATGCGCGAACTTTTCTTACAAATTGTTTACGGACGTACACAAACTGCTTTCTCTGAAGGTGGTCTTCCTATCGGTGCTGGCTTAGAAGACTTAGGTAAAGGTCTTCGCGGTGTTACCGGTACGTTGTACGGAACGGTAGCTAAAGGTCCTCGTTACCTCGAAATGGCTGAAGGTTACATCACCAAAATCGGTTTAAGCGAGTCAGCTGAGATCATCGGTTACGAATTCGTGAGCCTTGGTCGTATGATGGACATGATCAAAACTGGTATGGATGCTAACGAAGCATTGGTAAAAGCATCGGGCAAATATGGCCGTATGGAAGATGCAGTAAAAGTAATTGACCCACGTAAAGAATAGGAGGAAACAGACATGCCATTATTTGAAAGTTACGATAGAAGGATCAATCAGATCAATGCATTCTTAAATGCAAACGGTATTTCTTCGGTTGAAGAAGCCAAAAAGATATGCGATGAAAAAGGTGTGGATGTTTACAAAATTGTAAAAGATATTCAACCTATTGCTTTCGAAAACGCAATGTGGAGCTACATTGTTGGTGCTGCTGTGGCCATCAAAAAAGGTCAGACTAAAGCTGCCGACATCGCAGTTACCTTAGGCGAAGGCTTGCAGTCGTTCTGTATTCCAGGTTCAGTTGCCGACGACCGCAAAGTAGGTATTGGCCACGGAAACCTTGCAGCGATGTTGTTGAAAGAAGAAACCAAATGTTTCGCTTTCTTGGCTGGCCACGAATCGTTCGCAGCTGCTGAAGGCGCTATCGGTATTGCTAAATCGGCAAACCGTGTACGTAAAGAACCTCTTCGTGTTATCCTGAATGGTTTGGGTAAAGATGCGGCTAAAATCATCGCCCGTATCAATGGGTTCACTTATGTGGAAACTGATTTCGATTACTTCACAGGCGAATTAAAAGAAGTACAACGCATTGCTTACTCAACCGGCGACCGTGCAAAAGTAAACTGCTACGGAGCTAACGACGTTCGCGAAGGTGTTGCTATTTTCCACAGCGAAGGCGTTGACGTATCAATCACAGGTAACTCAACCAACCCAACCCGTTTCCAGCATCCTGTTGCAGGTACCTACAAAAAAGAGTGTATCGAACAAGGCAAGAAATACTTCTCGGTAGCATCAGGTGGTGGTACTGGCCGTACTTTGCACCCCGACAACATGGCTGCTGGTCCTGCTTCTTACGGTATGACCGATACTATGGGCCGTATGCACTCCGATGCTCAGTTTGCTGGTTCTTCATCGGTTCCTGCTCACGTAGAAATGATGGGCTTGATTGGAATGGGCAACAACCCAATGGTTGGAGCTTCAGTTGCTGTTGCAGTAGCTGTTAGCCAGGCATAATTTGATTTAAAACACGGTGGCACAGCGCCACAGTGAAAATCATAAAACACAAAGGCACAAAGACACGAAGGAATTCGTGGGATTTGTGCCTTTTGATTTAATATGACCGACACGATTTAA
>Ga0123335_1003102_pt1 | contig 23718 bp, 20 predicted proteins | sample BiotimSIPDNA_2_FD_89707 | JGI IMG/M metagenome (GOLD analysis project Ga0123335, IMG submission 89707) | Anaerobic biogas reactor microbial communites from Washington, USA - Biogas_R2 time_0 SIP DNA | ecosystem: Engineered > Bioreactor > Anaerobic > Unclassified | place: Washington, USA...
CCGGCAGCAAACACTTCATGGCTATATAGGGTCAATCCCGCAAACAGGCAGACGGCCATTGATAAATATCGTCTTGCCATAGGTCTCCTCCAATATCCCGTTCAAAATATGATTATCCGAGTCCGGCTATTCCAGTTTCAAGCCCGTTTCATATACTCGGCGAATCTCTTCCCCGGTCATCGCCCGGGCATAGAGGGCAAATTCCGCAAGCCGCCCAGTGTAATACTCGTTGCCTCTGTAGTTTGGATTCGCGCCCAGAGCGATGTTCGCGGCAGTCGTCTGATCGAGACTCGCCGGGGCCTTGCCCTGTTGCCGAAGCCCGCCGTTCAGGTACAGCGCCAGGTCGGCGCCGTTCTTCACGACGGCAATATGCGTCCACGCGCCGAAGGGTATGGGTTCGCCGGGCAGGGATGCGTTGTCGCCGCCTTCAATGCCGACATGCAACGCGTTGTCCTTAAGAAAAACCCGAAGCGGATCGTCCATGGAACGTGCCCAGGCGCTGAACAGCTGACGAATATGCCCGGCCGGCTCACCCTCCGGGCACGCCCATAAAAGCAGCGTGCATTCCCGGTGCGGAAATTCAGGGATGGTGTAGCGCAGCATGCCTTCTCCTTCAAAGCGTACGGCACCGTCCGCCGTTTCGTTTCGACCCGGCACGGCGGTGATTCCCGCCTCCTTTTCCAGGACGCCATACACGGGCGTCCCATTTCCCCGCAGCCAAGCACCGACCACCAGATCATCCTCCCGGTACTGGACCAGTGCAGGATTAGTCAGGAAGGGATTTTCAAGCGTGGCATCCAAAACAAAGGAACGCGGACCGTCCACCGCTTCCACCCGGCCATGGGCATTCACCGCCTGCACGGTCCAGTAATAGGTTCGTCCCGGTTCCAGTTCGGCCTCAAGGACGGCCCTCGACTTGTCAAGGTCCGTAAGCGTATATACAGGATCTGCCATGGAGGCTGTTTCGCTCACCACCAACGTGTAGGTTTTGTTTTCCGCATGTGCGGGACCCTGCCATTGAAATTGATTGGGGCCTGCGGGCAGGCGCGCTCCATCTTCGGGGGAAACAAGGCGGAACGCGGGCGGCGGCAGCTTCGCGGCGGGCAGCCACGAGGCATAGTGGGTGCCGTATGCGCCCGCGTTGGCGAAATCGGACAACACCAGTTTCCCGCCCTCCGCCGTGGTGAATTCAAAAGATACAAGGGGCGGAAACGCTTCCTCTTCCAAGGGCACAGGCATATACGAAAGATTCGTATAATCCAGCGGGGGCAGAGCATCGGTGTCCATCATATTGCGTTTCTGGTCAAAAGCCAGCAGCAGGGGCCCGTAATACAGGGACATCCTGTCCGCCCGCGCTTCATCACCCACCCAGGCCCGCAGGGCCATGTCCAGCTGCAGGTCAATGACGTCACCATCCTGCCAGTCCCGTTCCAGCGCGAGGTAGGCGCCCGGCACGACGCCATCTACACCTTCGCCGTTTGCCTTGACAACGGTATGCGCCGACCAGGTGGGAATGCGTAAGGAGATGGTAAAGGTGGCCGGGACATCCAGACCAAGCACGATGCGCACCTGACTATCGCGGGGATAGGCGGTTTCCTGACGCAACCGTATCTGCCGCCCTTCCGCAAGGGGCAGGTCCGCTTCCATGGGCCCGTAAAAGTTCACGACCAGGCCGTCCGCGCCCTCCCGCATGACAGCCCACTCGGAGAGCATGCCCAGGCCGCGCGGCGCGTTTACCGAACAACAGTTCAGTTCCGGGGTGCCGTGCCGTGCCTGAAACACGATGGAATGGGCCGAGGCTTCCCGGACCCCGTTACTCGGTGTGTTGTAGGTGCTCCACCGCCCGCTGGGGTGCTGGTAGCCGAGTGTGGCGTTCCAGAAACCTTGCTCCAGACAATCCGCCACAGCCGGTTCACCTGTAAGAGCCAGCATATCCACGCTCATGTAAGTCCACGCGACATGGCAACAGGTTTCCACCGCACCGATCCGGAAGGGACTTCCTACGGCCTGCTCATCGGTGGAGAAAGCGCCGCTGTTGTGCAGGTCATAATCGTGAATGCCGTGCCACAGGTTTTCGAAGGCGGTCTTGTAGGAAGCATCCCCCGTGATACGGTACAGTTCCACCAGCCCCTGAATGCCGTGCAGGCTCTCCCAGCGCGGTTTCGGGGTTTTGTAGAAGGGTACGCCGGACATTCCCTGCCGGTAATAATCACCGGTTTCGGGAGACTCCCAGTCCTCCACAATGCGGTTCATCATACGCAGATACCGCTCGTCTCCCGTGTGACGATACAAGCGCCCGAAGCCATGGATGATGGAGAGATTCATTTCGGTAGAACCCGCGTCTTTCGGGCGGCGATCCCCCTCCAGATATGCTTTGCAGATCAAATCAGCAGCACGCAGGACACAGTCCAGGGCGTCCTGGTCGCCGGTGCGTTCATGCCACATCATCAAGGCCAGCATGACATGGTAATGGCCCCAGAGATCCCAGTTGCCCATCAGGCGTTCTTCTTTCGCGAAGGGTCCCAGGTAACCGTCCTCCGCCTGGGTGCGTATCAGTTCCGCAATGACATGGGCCACTTTGGATTCCAGGCGCGGGTCCTTGCTCATGCGCAGCGCCTGAACAGCCGAGATCAGATACTTACCGACAAACTCTCCCGCCCAGGGCACCAGCGCGGGCTTGGGTGAACGGTCCCGCACCCGGAACATTTCCAACATGCCCGGGTTGGCGTCAGGCGCGGACAACAGCCACTGGTCAATATTGTTTTGAATGCGTTTCCCGACACTGTCGGAAAAAGTGTATCGGCAGGATTCGATCGGGGAAAAGCGCAAGGCACCCCGCTCACCTGGCGGACCCTGCGCTGTTGCCTCCATGGCAAACGACAAGGCCAATGCAACGGCCACAAAAATCATTGGAAGAAAACGCCCGAACCACGATGGTGTTGCCATAGGAATATGCTCTCCCGGAATTGAGGTTTATGGACGGAATTACTGTATCACGGCGGGATGGACATGCTCAAAGAAAAGGAGTTGTGCAAAAGATAATCACGCATGGTCCCGGTGTTTTCATACGCACCAACGTATAGTCAGCGGAATCGTTTCAAGCGCTGGTATTTTTATTTATACCTGACAGGTCAGTTGCCATAATTCTTTTCCTTTCGGCATACTTTATATCGTAAAAAAGCATGGGTAAATCGCGCCGCATGAAAGGAATCTGGTATGAGGCATCTATGCCTGACGGCAGTATTCAAAAAACCCTTGGGGGTATATCGCTTGTGGGGGAGCAACTGCCCGGTGCGAATGCACAAGGGCTAACCCTTGAAGAGGCACGCGCCAACCTGACCGAGAGGGAGGAAATGGTGCTTGATGCAAATCGTGCACTGGCCGAGGAAGATTTATGCGGCGCCGATGTCATCCGGGAACCTCTTGAGATATTTGTGTAAAACGTGTAGCCCTGAGAACCTTTTGATTTTTACTGCGCCCTTGGCTGGTGATATGATACACGCGTTAGCGTGCTTTGCCGCTAAGGGCTTGGTTGTTTCAGGTTGCGAAGCGCGTCCATAACCCCAAAAAAAGGAGACCCCAATGAAATCAGCACGTTTTATTGTAACGCTATCAAGTCTGATGCTTGTCCTTGCCGTGTTCAGCGTTCTTCCGGCGGCTGCGGCCGGTCCCGGCGCACCCGCCGCGGAAGCTATCGGGTGGCGTGTCGGTTGCCAGTTGTGGAGTTTCAATAAGTTTACCTTTATGGAGGCAATCGACAAGGTCGCTTCCCTTGGCCTGAAATATGCCGAGGCCTTCCCGGGCCAGCGCTTGAGCCAGGACCTTCCCGAAGATATCAAGTTCGAACATACCATGAGCGAGGAACACCGCCAATTGGCCCAGAAAAAACTGGAAGAGACCGGCGTGAAGTTGCTTTGCTACGGCGTGGTGGGCATTTCCAATAATGAGGGAGATGCGCGAAAGGTCTTTGATTTCGCCAAGGTCATGGGTATTGAAACCGTTGTTTCCGAGCCTGCTCGGAAGAACCTGCCCTCTGTGGATAAACTCGCGAACGAATACGGCATCAATGTGGCCATTCACAACCATCCCAAGCCTTCGCTTTACTGGGACTACAATGTGGCGGTTGAAGCTTTAAAAGACTGCGGTCCGCGCTTAGGCGTATGTGCCGACACTGGGCACTGGGCCCGTTCGGGACAGGATCCCCTGGAAGCCGTAAAGGCGCTCAAGGGACGGCTAATTTCCTTCCACCTCAAGGATCTGAACGCGTTTGGTGAACGCGATGCTCATGACGTTATCTGGGGCACCGGTGTCCTTGATCTTAAGAGCGTGTTGAACGAGGTGAAACAACAGGGCGTGGAAAAGCCGGTCTTCTCGATTGAATATGAATACAACTGGGACAATAACGTTCCGGACATCGCCCAATGTGTTGCCTATTTCGACAAAGTCGTTTCAGAATTCGAAAGCACCCCCGCCGCCAAGTAAATGCTTTACAGCATGAACTGGACAAGCAAGAGACGCCGCGCTGTCTGCGGCGTCTTTTTATTGGCCCTTAAATATGGTATACTTTAATTTGACAACAGTAACTGCTCCGATTGCTACATTAGGGGGTGTTACGGCAGCATACCACTTTATGTTGTTGTCCTCCCCGGCAGTGACATGAACACTCAAAAATGTGCTATAAACTATTCATACCAGAACAATTGAAACATAATATGATTTTGATTGTAAAGTAGTCAGTAGGTTGCGCAAGACTTGTAAATATTTTTCAGGCTACGATAAATGTGTATACAGTCTTCTCACGATTTTTATCCTTTTGGCATAAAAAAGACTTGACTTTTCATCGTACTTCCCTTAGAATCTGTACATAAATTTTCTGGTAAATCGGAGTTATAGTGATGACCATGACGATGGATCTTAAAGAAAATAATCCCTGTGATTATTATGACATGCTCCGGGGAATGATTGAGGAGGCGGAAAGACGCGCCATTAACCGGCATAAATACTATATGTCCATGGAGCAGGGGGAGGATGTCGGTTTTGAAACTGCTGCGCGGGACTGGTTCCAAAATTACGCAAAGGCCTGGCATGAAAACCGCATGCAAAAAATGCTCCAGATGCAGCGCGAAGAAATCAGCCGCTATAAATGGATAGAATCTGAACGCGCGCGTCAAGATCTTGGTCGCTCGGCCGTGGAAGAGTGGGTGCACAAGCATGCGGCCGACTGGCGCGTCAATTGGGAAGCCTCCAATCTGGATGATGAAGACGTGTGACAGTTTCGCAGGAACTGTACTGCAGGGAGAATTAACGTCCTTTTGGGGGAACCCGTTTCACGGGGCTGTAAGCAAGGCGCCATACCAAGTATCCGCAGAGGGTCGCCGAAACCGCCAGAACACCTCCAATGAGCCAGTACAGGAGGCAGCCTCTTTCTGCCGTTATCTTTCTTACTGCAATTCCTGTGGTGACTTTCTCGCCGCGGTCCGTGATATTGTCCCGGTCTTTTCTGTCACGCCCCCCGTCACGGTCTGTTGATGCCTTTTTCTGTAGACTGGGCAAATCCGCTCCCGCCTCGCCGTCGTTGCCTATCTGGTCTATTTCGCCGGTTTCTGAGGTGGAAGACGGCGGTATCGCTTCCGGCCTTTCATGAGGTACCGGGCGCAGGGCAGAAAGGTCGGGCAGGACGGGAAAGGAACCGGTGTCCCCGACGCCGTCAGCGTTTCCGAGCGCCGAAGCGGGCTGCGCGATACCCGCCGTCAGGGTTGTGGGCGTTTCAAAGGGCCTTCCCGCCGGAGAGGCCGTGCTTCTGGGCACCAGGGGATTCGAAGGCGCTTCGGGTGCAAGGTCTTCCACTACGGTAACGGTTCTCGAAGCCGAGGCGGAGAGGCCGCTTGTTCTCGAGGTTACCCGGTATTCCAGCGTATAGGTACCCTCCTCCCCGGTGTTTACCGACCCTGTAACCAGCACATAGCCTGAGATATCCTGCTCGTCATGGTCCTGGGCGGTGTATCCGGGTTCCATCCAAGGAGTATTCTTGCGGACCTCCATGGGATTATTTCCCAGAAGCGTCAATGTGGGGGGCTGCGGGTCCGGTCCGTTAAGTAGGGTAACCGCGGGCGCTGCCTGCAGCGCTCCGCCGTCAATCCGATATTCCAGGACCCCGTAGAGTTCTTTTTGGCCCCAGGCGCTTTCCGGAACCATCACCGTGTAGGTGAACGCGCAGGGCGGGGCAGGCGGCATAATCCACGCGAAATCAAAAGGCGGCGCGGCGCCGGAAGAAGGGAAGATGTCCGGTGCAACGCCGGCATCTCCCTGTACTGAAACCAGCAACCAGTCTTCCGGCAGGTCCTCTTCAAGTCCCATGGCCCGCAGGACTTCCAAGTCCGGCCCTTCAATCGTAATGGTGATATCCAGCGGCTTGCCGGGCTCATAGGTGTCTATATGGTATCGGGAAAGAACCATCCCGAGCGGAACGGACGCCTCCCCATCCGTAAGGTCCTGCGGAAATGCCGCAAATGCGAGACCGGCCGCACAAGTCAAAAGTATCAGGCTTTGGCGCCCTGTCATGGGTTCAGGTTCCTCTCGGGACATCGGGGCCCGATGATTCTGCCGCTTCACTCATGTAACGCCCCCAGCGCCCGGCGGGGTTAACCTGTGTTGGGTGTACAAGGAGCGCAGCAGGACGGCGTAAATGCGCAGGGAATCCCGTACCTTGCGAAAATGCGAGCTTCGGTTGCCCGGTTCGTACAGCGTCCTTACCGGGGCGGACGCCAATTTGTGCCCGGACCTGACGGCGAAAAGAATCATCCGCATTTCGGTTTCATATCTGCCGCCGGGCACGGAAGCGGCGAACGCCTCCGCGAAACGGGGGGACAGCAGACGATAGCCGCACTGGGTGTCGTCGAGGGGGCACGCGAAAAGACGCTGCGACACCCAGGCGGTCACTCGGTTGCCGAAACGGCTGCGCCAGGGCGTCTTGGTCTTGTCCAGGTGGCGCGCTCCGATCAGAAGATCGGCGCCGGCGGCGCGAAACACGTCGTAAAGCCCGGGTAGTTCCCGGGGATCGTGCTGTCCATCGGCATCCAGCAGCGCCACCACCTCCACGCCCGGCAGGGACACCGCCCTGCGGATGCCTTCGATCAGGGCATGGCCTTTGCCCCGGTTTTGGGGGAATACGATTCGTGTTATCGGCAGATCTTCCAAACCGGCTGTGCCGCCGTCGGTGCTTCCGTCATCCACCAATACCACCCGGTCCACGAAAGACAGCGCCTGTTCCACAACCCCGCGTACGCGCGAGCCAGCGTTATAACAGGGTATGACGGCAACGGCACGATGTTTTAGATCCCCGGTGTCGGGAATTGGAGTGGAATCGCTCATGGTCTGTGGCCTTCTGTTTACGTTACCATATACCTGTAGGCTTCCTGGCGGGGGAATGGGCAAACTCAAGGTCCCATGGTATCATGGGTTTCCGTCTGGGGAACAATTTTTACGGGCTGCGGGCCATAGGAAACCAAGACATGATGGGGTATGGAATCCCGACGCGGGTCGGAGCAACCACACTGCGCCCGTTATTCCACCGTTACCAGGTTGCGCACGGCTTCCAACTTCTTTTCGCCTATGCCGTGCACCTCCATGAGTTCATCGATGTGCTTGAAGTGGCGCTGTTGCCGGTACGCAATAATTTTCTCTGCGGTCTTGGGTCCTATCCCCGGCAATTCCTGCAATTCTGACGACGAGGCGGTATTCAGATTGATCGGTCTGTTTGAGCCGAGGGTGGCTGGTGAATTGGACATGCCTTCAGCCGAGGTCTCCTGAGCGGCGGCTGAAAACGTTGCGGCGGGCAGCGGTGTGTCCGACCGCGCCAGTCCCGCCCACCCACTGCGGGTATAGCGCCCGGGGTTCATCTCCACGGCGGTGGCCGTGCGCTTGGCCACCAGGGAACGGCCGTCCTGCTGGGTGTATATCTGGAACGGGATATACAGGGTGGTATCGTCCAACAGCCTTGCAGCTATGTTGATGTCCTCTATGTCCGCGTCGTCAAGGAGACCTCCCGCGCTGCGTATGGCGTCCTGCACGCGGCTGTCCCTTTCAAATCGGTAGATACCGCCCCGTTTTACCGCGCCGCAAACGGAAACCACGATTGGCCGTTCAAGTTCGTCCCCGGGCGGGTCGGGCCCGGGTGGAACGCTTATTGTTTGCGTCGACTGCGCCGCCGGGGTTGGGGCTTCGCCCTCGGCATGGGAAGACGGGGCCTCCCTTTCACCGGAATAAGAGGGTGACGGCGTCATGCCGGGTTTCGCCGTCCAGACTGTTGCCAGAACCCCCAGAGCCACTCCCAGAACAAGGGCGCCTGCCGCAAGCATATAGGGCTTTTTATCCATGCCGCCACTCTCCCTCTAACCCGACCGCCTAAGCCTTGGACTGCCGCCCGCCTTCCTGTTTCGTTATGGATTGTTCAATGGCCAGTAGCGTTTCCGGGTCAAGACCCCGTGAAAGGGCAACCGCGCAAGTGTCGATTCTGCGGTGCAGGTATTCCAGCCACAGGCCGAGAAAAAACCAGAAGGGCGCATAGGTCAGGGTGATATAGCCGTGAAGGTTCAGCGGACGCCTGCTGTAGTTCCATATCTCCAACCCGACCAGCTCGAAGAGTGCGCCGAACAGGTATTCCACGACAAAAATCAACATCATGTATAAAAGTGCGCGCGGGATAAGAGAAATGCGATGGCGTTTCAAGGCATCCGAGACGGGAGCGACAAACAGGCCCAGGAGGCCGTAAACCGGCATCATCCACGGGGACGCATTGCCCTCCATGTCCCAGTCGCCTTTAAAAATCCGGCCAACACCGGTGAAGAATACCTCGATGAGCAGTCCGAGAAGGGCGAAAAACAACACGCGAAGCGCCACCCGTTTCCAATTCATCCTACTTTCCTTCCTTAGTCGTCCCGTTGGTTTGAACAGGGGCATTCTTCCCTGTTCCGCAGTGTCGAAGCGGCAATACGCGCCGCAATGCCCGCGCGTCGGGGCTTAATTCAAAATCACATCGCCGCTGTGGCTTTCCAGTCTTAACGTAAACGTACCTTCATTAATACGCCCGAAAAACTCTTGCACATCCTGTTTGATGGAGCCGGTAAGCGGAAGCGCGCTCTGCACACGCCCCCCGCTGGTCCTGATGGTTATGGAAGCGTCGGAATCCGGGTTTATAAAAGCGTTCAGGCCGCCTTCCTCCACCAGAATGTCATAATTGCCCTTGACAGGTTCCAGGGACAGCAAGCGCACATCCCCCCGTTTGCTGCGAACGGTAACATTGCCGCCGGGCGCGTCGACATAGGTATGGCCTTCTTCCGCGTTGACACGGAGATCACCCACCAGCTGCTCAATGGTGGTGGTGCCGTACCGGGTGTTGATTTCGGCTGAACCGCTGCAGTTTTTCAGGGTAACCGCGCCCGTGTTGTTCACCACCGTGAACGCACCTCCGGAATTCTCTATGACCACCTCGCCCTTGGCCTGCTCCAGGTGTCCGCCCGCCTCGACCTTTATGACGGTGGTAATGCCTTCGGCGGCTTGCACGGTAATCGGCATGGTGCTGGGCACCTGCACATTCAGGTCAACGCGGTACGATTCGCAGCCGAACGCGGCCATGCTTTCACGCGCGGAGGTCTCCAGCTGGATGACGCCGGGCTTTCGTTCCGTTTCCACATGCAGGGCTTCCAGCGCGTCCATACCCGCGGCCGCCGAAGGCGTCCAGACCACGCGGGTGGCGGAAAGCGCCACCTGGTCCTCATCCACGCCTTCAATATGGATATTTCCGGGAATGGCGACAATGACCATGGAATTATCCTCCGAGATGGGAATGTTTTCGGTAAGAACGTCCGTAAACGCCTTGAAGTCGCCGGCCGGAGGGGTGACTGTTTCGGAAGTCTTCCCTTCCATCGCGATGGATACGTCGCTGAAGGTAGCGTTAATCAGGATGCGCTGGTCCGTGTTGAGGTTGGGGTGGCGCGCCAGCAACTGCTGGCCCCGCACCTGTCGCGTTACTTCCAGTTCCGATTCAAACTTGCCGTAGGAAAGGGTCGCGTTTACATCGGGATCGGCGTTCGGCGGCAAAAATATCTGGGCGCGCCCGCTGTCGCTCGAGAGCACTATGGAAGATTGCGGCGCGGGACGCCTGAACGTGACCGTGCCGCGAAAATGCTGGACGGACATCTCTCCCTGAAAATCGCTGAAATCCGCGCTGGCATTCTGAAGTTTGAAGAACCCGCCCTGTTTCAGCCCAGTAGCATTGACATGAAAGTCACCCACGACCTGCGCGCGAACCGCCCCGGCAATCTGGGACAACTCCAAGCCCCCGTATTGGACTTCCGCAGTCAGTGAACCGCCCAGCCCGGCAACATGGACATCCCCGAAAAAATTTTCAACGGACAATCCGGCGTCCCGAGGTACCAGGATCTGGTAATTCACCGCCATGGAGACCTTGTCGCCCCCCTTGATGTCGGGGAGCCGGGACCGGCATTCCAAATAATCCAAGCCCTGGGTAACGCTTATTTCGATCAATTCGGCCACCTGTTCGGCCGAGGCGCTGGTATCCGCTCCGACCACAATGGAGGCGCTGATACGCACAAGCCGCTCGTTCCACACGTTGACGCGCACTTCGCCAAATTCATTGGAAAGCAGGATGGTGGGGGCGGGGCCGAGCGAATACTGTTCATCAAACGTGCGCTGCGCAACAGCCGCCGCGCTGTCTCCCTCGGAGAGGGATATGCCTGAACCCAGCATTTCCCCCGCGCGCCGGCCCACATAATCCATGCCCCGTGCCAAGTCCTCAATGCCAGTCTGGATGTTTTCAATAATCTGTGCACTGGCGATGCAGACCGCCAGCAACGGCACAAGAAAAAAATACGGGATACCTCTCCTGTGCGCCGCTACCATCTGGTGTTCCCCGTCATGGCGCCCCCTAGAAACTGCGGTCAAGGTAAAGGTCGCGCAGGCCTTCCAACTGGCGCTCAAGACTCACCACAAGTACCTGGTTGGCGCGCGTGTTGCCCGGGTTGCGCTGCAGGGCATTGCGCGCGGCTTTCAGGTCGTAGTCGAGCAGTTCAAGAGCACGCCTGTATTCCGTCTTGCGGGGGGAATCCGCAAATTCATTCCGTATGGACAGGGACGAAGAAAGCGCCTCCACCGTGGCTGTACGCTGGAGTACGGCGCCGGGGTTGGTGGATTGTTGGGAAGACGGCAAAGAAACGCTGGGTTGGTCGGTTTCTGAACGGGCGGAAGCATCATTCAGTGCCGTGCTAAAAGAATAGAGGGCAAGCGCCGAGACCGCCACCGCGCACAGGGCGTATTGGAGCGTCCGAAAAACGAGGGCACCCCGTTTCGGCCGGCTGCGCCGGCTTAACTCGGCGCGCGCGCGGATGACGATTTCCTGTGTCAGTACCCCGGACGGGTTCGGCGGGGACGATAATTCCGCCAGTTCCAGCGAGGTGCGCATCCGCTTGATTTCATGGGCACACCGGGGACAGGCGGCGATATGCGCCGCCAGTACCGCGGAAACAGAGGCCTGACGATCCACCAGGGATTCCGTAAAATCTACCAGCTGGCTTTGTGTCGGGTGCCCTATGCCCTTGTAATCAAAACGCATTCAGGAGGATTCCGTTGTTAATCCTGCAAGTACTCGCGAAACCGTTCCAGATAAGGACGCAGCCCGCGTTCCGCGCGGACCACGCGTGATTTTATCGTGCCCACGGGGCAATCGGTAATTTCCGCTATTTCCTCGTAGGACAGATCCATAAACCTGCGCAGCACAAAGGCCTCCCGGTAATGTTCCGGCAAATGCTTCAACGCCTCGTTCACCGCGTCGGAGATTTCGCCCCGCTTGAAAGCGCTGACTACGCAGGCTTTTTCATCGCGGAGCGTTTCAAGGGGGGCGGGATCATCGCTGCCATTTTCCTGCGCGCCGCTCCAGAAGGAAAGACTGAAAAACTTCGGCCGCGTACGACGCTGCTCCCATTCTTTATGAATTTTGTTGGAGGCAATAGCAAACAGGTAGGAGGCGAATTTACCCTGGCTTTCATACCGGTCCGCATTCCGGACCAGGGCCAGGAACACTTCCTGGGTTAATTCTTCCGCAATATGCTTATTCTGAAGCATGCGGTAAATATACCCGAATATACTGCGCTGATAGCGTCGGACCAGTTCCTCAAAGGCGGACTCTGAACCTTCCTGATGGGCGGCCATCAGGGCGTCATCTTCCATTTCCTGAAGTGCCGGAGAGGCCACGGCGAGTTTCAAGTCCGGGGAAGACTGTATTTCCGCGCTCTTGACCGGCCCCGCTTTAGATGTGGCTGCCATAATGAATTCTTTTCATTTTAAAATTAGTGCTTCTTATCTTATTAGATATCACAAGTGCCTTTGGAGTTTCATTACACAGGGCATAGTGTATCAGAAAAGGAAACGTTTTACCAGAAAAACAACATTCCAAGGCCGGTTTTTTATTTGATTATAACCAGAGATGTGTTGTTGTAGTTATTTTTAATTCCAGCGGACATGTACACCATGGATGGTATCAATCGTATGTGCAGAACCTATTCATGGTAGCGTCGAGAAATGACTTTTCAGCTCTCTGTATTGACGGGAGCAAGGTCAACGGGAATGTGCATCCAGTCCCTTGAACTGAAAACCAGGGCCGTAAGTACCAGCCGCAGGGCGTGACTTACAAAAATGGCCGTCCAGATCAGCGTGGCGCTCAGGATGCCCAGACTGGCAAATACCTGACACAGCCCGAGTAATGCCACGATCTGGGTGGCAAAGGCGATCACCATAGGCGGCCTGGTGGCGCCGGCGCCCTGTATAGCGCCTGTCAAGGCCTGAGTTATAGTGAAAAACAGCCCGGAAAAGGCCAGAAAACGTAACAGGCTGACACCGTAGCCCCGCACAGGTTCTCCTGTGGCATTAAAAATTCCCAGCAGCGTGTCGGGCATGGTCCAGAAAACGGCACCCACCAGTAGGGCCCAGACGGCGCCCAAACCGGAGGCGAGCATCACGCATTCCTTGCCCCGTTGGGCCTGGCCCGCGCCGATATTCTGTCCCATCAGGGTGCCCGATGCGTTACGCAGGCCGAAGGAAGTCCAGGTGATCAGGGCAAACAATTGCGTATAACAGATAGTGTACGCGGCCTGGGCGGCCGCGCTGTGCTGCAGGGAACTGATATACCATACCAGTACAACGCCGCCTATATTGAGCAATACGCCCTGGATACCGGTGGGTACGCCGATTTTTGTCATGACCCGCAGTAAACGCAAGTCGGGGATCAAATGAAATTTTTCAGGGGGCTGGATAATCATGCGCCGACTGTATATAAGGTACAGGCCTGTCGCGCAACTGAAAACGGGGGCGAGCACGGTGCCCAGCCCGGCGCCGAGTACGCCCAGGGCGGGAAAAGGCCCGACACCTGTGATAAGTAGCGTACTGATCAGAATATTCAACCCGGTAGTGAGAATACCCAGTTTCAAGGGTGTTTTCGGGTCGCCGGATGCGTTGAAGGCGCCGGTAAGCAGAAACATCAGGAACAGGGGGGCGCCGCACAGGAACAAAAGGCGGAGATACGGAAGAGCGTGGCGGTGCACTTCGGGCGCCACCTCAAGCAGTTTCAGCAATCCCGGGGAGCAGTAGTACCCGGCCGGCGCCACGATGAATACCAGGCAGAACACCGACGCCATCAGCGCCGTGTGAAACACTTCACTGATGGTTTTGCGATCCTGCCGGCCCGAATACCGGGCGATCAGCACATTCATACCCTGAAAGATGGAGACCACCAGCACCACGATGACCATGAACACCTGCCAGGCCACGCCAATGGCGGCGTTGGCGGCGTTGTCGGGCGACTCGATAAAACGTCCGATGAGCACATGATCGACAAAACCGTGGGCGCCGTTGACGAGGTTCAACGTGACCAGGGGCCAGGTGAGTACCCATACCGAGCGTAATTTGGTGCCCGATAGTATTTGCGGATCAAAGGGTTTCAAGGGAATTCTGTTCTTTGTTCGGGTTTAACAGGCGGTGTGCGCCCTGGACCGGGGCAGGAAAAGACCGTTCATTCCTGCCAAGTTTATAGCACGAGTTCCCCCCGGAACCCAAACGTCTCTCCCGTTTGCGTTACGTGTGCCCACACCGCCGCCTGTGATAAAATGGGTGTCTGATACATGTTCGAACCCAGGAGAAAACGCAAATGAAAGTGGGTCTTATCGGTTTCGCACGGTCGGGGAAGACCACGGTGTTCAATGCCATCACGGGGGCCAAGGCCGAGGTGGGCGCCTACGGCAGCCGTGAAGCCAATGTCGCCGTAATAAAGGTGCCGGACGCGCGGGTGGACGCGCTGGCGGAAATTTTCAAGCCGAAAAAGAAAACCTACGCGGAAATAGAATTTATTGACATCGCCCCGGTGGAAGGGACGGATCAGGACAAGGCCCTGGACAACGCGGCCCTGAACCTGCTGAAAAACGCGGACGCACTGGTGCATGTGGTGCGCGCCTTTGAAAATGAAAATGTGATGCATCCCCGGGACAGTGTCAATCCGGAACGGGATGTTGTCTCCCTTGAGGAGGAATTGCAGCTGACGGACCTAATTATCGTGGAGAAACGAATCGAACGCCTGGAAAAAGAGCATAAAAAAGACACGGAGCACGAACTGCTGGTGCGCTGCAAGGAACACCTTGAGACGGGGGCCCCCTTGCGGACCCTTGATCTGAACACCCAGGAAGAAGCCTCCCTGCGAAATTTCACCTTCCTGTCGCAAAAGCCGATGATGCTTCTCGGCAATTATGGGGATGACGCCATCGGCAACGATAATCCTTCAGGCCTTCGTGATGTCGCCCGAAAACTGAATCTTCAACTGATCGAGTTCTGCGGCGCCCTGGAAATGGAGGTAAACCAGCTGCCCGAGGAGGAGCGGGCTTCCTTCCGCGAGGAATTGGGGCTGGGCGAGGAGTCGCGAACCCGGTTCATCCAGTTTGCCTACGACATGCTGGGCTTGATCAGTTTCCTGACCGCAGGGGAGCCGGAGGTGCGCGCCTGGACCATACGCAAGGGCACCCACGCCGTGGATGCGGCCGGCGTCATTCACTCCGATATCAAGCGGGGATTCATACGCGCGGAAACCGTGGCCTACGACCATTTCATGGAAGCGGGGTCCATGGCGAAAGCCAAGGAAAAGGGATGGGTGCGACTGGAAGGAAAGGAATATGTCGTCCTAAACGGGGACATGATGCTGTTCCGGTTCAACGTATAAACCTGTCGTCGTTTCCCGCTACCGGGAAAAATGGATGGGAGCCAGGTCGCCGATGAACTGGGGCCATGCGTCATAGGCCCGCTCTAAGGCCTGTCCATCGGCGGTTTCCATGACCCAGGTGCCTTTGGGCGCGTCCGGCTCATATTCCAGTACCGTACCGTCGGGATGGATAAAGCGTGTCCGGAGCGATTCGGAATCCCCATTCACGGCAAGGATGGCCTCCAGGAGGGACTCCGGGGTCTGAGCGCATTCCGGAAATAACGACAGAATACCGACGCGCTTGTCTTCATAGACGGCGATGAGAAAATCTTTCGGTCGCACAGCGCGATAGATGCGCCAGCCATATCCTTCCGCGACCGGCTGCATGGTCGCGGGAACATGGACCGATCCGTTCGCGCAGGCGAATCGGGAATACACGCCCGTAGTATTCCAGGAAAACCAAGGCCCTTTCCCACGGATATGGAAGCAGTCTTGTATTTCGGTCGACCCGTCGGAGAGAAGTAGCGTTACCGGGCGGGCAACGATATGGGAGCGGAAACCTCGGTTGGCGCCGCCCGCACTCAGCAGGTAGCCCGGCCCGCCGCTGTATATTTCGGGGCAGCCGCTGGGGCCGCGTCCGAAGCGGACAAAATAGGGAACCTCTTTGCGCACGGTCCAGGCGGCTATATCTTTCGGTAAACGGTAGGGAAGCAATTCCGCCAGCAGGACATGTCCGGAATAGCGGTTCATTTCCCATTCCGGCGGAACCCTTTCTTGGGACAGTTGCAGCCACGCACGCATATAGGCGCTGTGGGGATCGTCATTCAATTCCGTTTCGTCGGTCTTTTCGTAGCGGCGTCTGAAAGGCGGATTACGGCGCAGATCGAGACTCCCCAGGGCATATTGGAGATTCATGATGTCAAGCAGATACCGCGCTTTGCGCCGGATGACCGGAGATTCCGGAAAGGCTTCCAAATTCAGCAATGCCTGGAGCGTGTATCCGGCATACGGGTTGGAATTGAACTCATAAACGCCCTCATGAATCATAAGGTCCAGGTAGGCCGAAATCCAGGCGGCCATGCCATTGGCTTCGTTGTCGTACAGCGGATTGCCGCGTTGTTCCGCGTCGCCGTAGTTTCGAAGCCATTGATTTTTCAGGTAACGGCTTCCCTCCGTCATGAGGTGGTGGTTTTCAGTGTCCAGCACCAGCCCGAAAGTAAGTGGCGCCGTAACCAGCGGGGTGTCGCCCTCCTCCGTCAGCAGCACCTCCAGCAGGTGTCGGAGGGTCTCCGGATATAACCGGTCCGGGTCATTTCCGAAGAGATACAAAATGGTGGTCAGCGTGGTCAGCGTGAAATCGTAATCTCCTTTGAAAAGCAGCCAGTTGGAACCCGCACCGCTCCATGGTGTGCTTTCCCGGAGGTATCGGTTCGTCGCTTCGATATCCCGGTTGGAGGCCAGTTTGGCCAGCACGACACGCGGCGCGGTAACCTTCCCCTTGGTCTGCCAATCCGGAAGGGGCTGTTCACTCCAGTCTCCCACGGCCTTACCGCCGCGGACGCTGTTGTTTGCGGGTATCCAGGGATCCGGGGATACGGAGTCCATGGGGGGCAGGCCCTTGCCCAAAGGTAAAGGACGCATCTGGTGGCGGCCTGCCCCGATCCAGTTTAATTGGGCATTGGGGAGTATTGCCTGCCCTGCCACGGCGGGGAATAAAAGAAGTAAAACCAGCACGCACAATTTGATTGGTTGATATGGTTTTTGTGATGTTTTCATACGCACTATATGACTGTTTTCTTCCGTGTGAAGTTTCAGGCGACTTCGAACACGGGATGTTTTGGTCCTGTCCTTACGTCGTATAGGCCACAGACTGATTTCCTGAAAAAGGACATCGGCCCGAACGGTGTTATTCCTGGCACCGCACCCGGCAACGATCCGACGCGCAACTTGACTTGATTTTCCCTGTCCGTTAGGATGCAATAACACAACCGATAGGAGAATACAGGTCATGTCAAGTGAATTTAATCGCCGCCAGTTTCTCGCCGGCACCCTTGTGGGTGGTGCGGTGTTGACTTCGGGGCTTCGGGCCGCCGCCCAGGCGGATGCGGAAACGGTTACCGTGGGCGTGGTGGGTATGAACCGGGGCAAGGCCCTTGCCCTGGATTTCTTGAAGGCGCCGGGATGCCGCATCAAGTATGTGTGCGATCTGGATAATAACCGCAGGGAGGAGGGCAAAGCGGCCATTGGCAAGGCAAGCGGAACTACCCCCGAAGCCGTTGCTGATTTCCGCCACATTCTCGATGATCCGGAAGTCGACGCGGTCGCTTTCGCCCTGCCCGTACACTGGCATGCCCCGGCCGCCATTTTGGCCTGCAAGGCGGGCAAGCATGTCTATGTGGAAAAACCCTGCTGCCACAATCCCCGCGAAGGGGAACTGCTGGTGGAGGCGGCCCGGAAATACAATCGCGCCGTGCAGATGGGCGCCCAGCGTCGTTCTTCCGCGGTCATCAACGAGGGCATGACAAAACTGTTGGGCGGTGCCATTGGCCGTGCGTATTATGCCCGGGGCTGGTATGCGGCCCAGCGGGGCGGCATGGGAAGGGGCGAAGTCATGGATCCTCCCGAACAGCTCGATTACGATCTGTGGCAGGGGCCCGCGCCGCGCAGGCCGTACAAGAGCAATGTCATTCACTACAACTGGCACTGGCTCTGGCATTACGGCACCGGGGAAGCGGGGAACAACGGCACCCACATGTTCGACCTTGGCCGCTGGGGGCTTGGCGTGGACTATCCGCTTCGCGTGACCTCCGCCGGCGGGCGTTACCGCTATGACGACGACCAGGAGACGCCCGACACCCACATGATCACCTATGATTTTGAGGGGGGGAAAACGCTCACCTGGGAAGGTCTCAGCTGCAACCAACCCGGTCCGGAGGGCATGTTCGTCGGTATTACCTTCTACGGGGAGAACGGCAGCATGATCTTCGGGCACGATAGTTATGTCCTCCGCGACGGGAGCGGCAAAGTGGTCGAGGAGGCCAAGGGCGATGTGGGTGGCGTTGACCACGTGGTGAATCTTCTGAACGCCATACGGACAAACACGCCCGAATCCCTGAATTGTCAGATTGAAACCGGTTACAAGAGCACCCTGCTCGCCCACTTGGGTAATATCGCCCATCGCACAGGGCGCGTTTTACGCTGCGATGATGCAGGACACATCCTTGATGACACCGAAGCCCAAGCCCTCTGGCAACGGGAATATGAGCCCGGCTGGGAGCCGACGGTATAGTTCACTTGCGGAATCTAAAATTCCAACGCAAGCATCGACCGTGTTTGATAGATTATCGGATCACAGTTGTGGGCAAACCACCGCGTGGCGTCGGGGTTATTTGTACGGAGAAAATGTTATTCATCGTCATTATGAGGCACCAAGCAATCCGGTTTGCAACAAGTCCGTGGCAACAGATAAGAAAACGTTTTTATCTTATTCATTTCATGGGATATATGATCCATCGTTTTCTCATGGTATGGACAGCCTATGGGCGTGCAGGCTCTTTCCCAAATTCCATTTGGGAACGTAATCTCTCTTGAAATTCAATTTCCCTTTTCGCGACAGTCCGCCTGGTATGTTTCGTCGCTTAACCAGGGTTACGAGGTAGAACTTCGCGGGCAAGTGCGTTCCCAATAGAATTTGGGAAAGAGAGAATAATTGCGAAAACGGACCATGCTACCGTGGTCGAAAAAGGATACATAATGCACCTGAATAGCGCCTTCATCAAACGGCACAAGGGGTTAACGTTAGTAGTACTGCTACTGCTGGCGACGGCGGGATGTATTGGCTACCGCATGAAGGGCCCGTACCGGTCCTACTACCTCGATTTCATCAAAACCGGCGATGGATCGGCGGCGAAAACGATTCAGGTCGGAGTCGCCCTGCGTGACATCACCCCGGACATGGACAAGTACGACACCTTCGTGGATGTCGATAACGACAACGCCTACAAACCTGCATCCGGATTCTTCAGTTTTTTTTCGTCCTTGAGGGGCCCCGACAGTTATGTCGACCGGAACGGGAACGGCAAGTTCGACGCGGCGTGGATGACCGGATTTACCACCGACCGTCCCGCCAAGGGCGTACATGATCCCATCCAGACGCGTGCCATTGTTTTAAGCAACAATGGCCTCCGCATTGCCATGGTTACGCTGGACGCGATTGGGATGTTCAACGACAAGGTCATCGACCTCCGCAAGCGCATCAACCCCGCTCTGAATATAGATCATGTGATTGTATCCTGCGTCCACAACCATGAGACGCCGGACACGATGGGCATCTACTGCGGCCCGATTCCCACACCGTGGGCCTTTGATAATGAGCATATGGAAGGAGTGCTGAACGCCTGCAAAGAGGCCGTCGAAGAGGCGGCCGAAAATCTGCAACCTGCGGAGATGTATTGCGTGACCCGTGAGCTGGCGCCCGAGGGCTTTGTCCGGGATTCGCGGTTACCCACGGTTATTGACACACAGTTGCACTGTGTCCGCTTCGTCAAGCCGGGAACGGACGAGACCATAGCGACGCTGCTCAGCTGGGGCAATCATCCCGAAACCTTGGGCGGCAAGAATCCCTACATCACGGCGGACTTCTGCGGGTACTGGCGCGACGGCGTGGAAAAGGGCGTGCCGGAACCCAACGGTGTGCAGGGGTTGGGCGGCATGTGCCTCTATTTTCAGGGAATGGTCGGCGGCCTGATGACCCAGCTGGAAATGGAAGTGCCCCACAGGGATGGTGTCCGTACGTTCACGGAGGATTCCTTCGAGAAGGCAGAGGCCCTCGGCCAGAACCTCGCCATTGAAACGATCAATGCATTGCACAGTGACCGGGTTTGGAAGAACGAACGGCCCGCCCTGGCGGTGGGCGCCAAGAATATCTATGGACCGGTGCGCGGTATCTTCGGCGCTGCGGTCATGACGGGCCTGATCCATCCGGGAATCTTCTGGCCTTTCAATGCGCGGTCCGAGATCAATGTCGCGCGTATCGGCGAGGTGGAAATCCTCACCGTCCCGGGTGAACTCTACCCGGAAATCGGCGACGGCGGCATCGAGAACCCGCCGGGCGCGGACTTTTATCCCCTCGACCCGGTGGAAGTGCCGCCCCTGCGCAAGGAGATCATGCAGGGGAAAATGCGGATGGTCTTTGGCTTGGCCAACGACCAGATCGGCTACATCATTCCCAAAAGCCAGTGGGACGCCGAACCGCCTTATGCCTACACGCCCGAGGGACAGTATGGGGAGCAGAATTCCCTGACACCTGAACTCGGCCCGTTAATTCATCGGGAATGTAAGGCGCTGCTTGATCGGCTCCACGCGGCGCTGAACCGAAAGCAAGCGTTGTAGGGTGGTAGCCCAGGGGGGCAATGTGCCGGTGACCCCTCTGCAGGATGAAATGTAGTACCATAAAATTACACACAGTTTCCCAAAAATTGCGGAATTGCCTACTTTGATCAAGATTTCCGTCCCCTTGATTCCTTTATTGCCTCCAAAATGCCTTGTGTTGTCGCTTTGGTCCTGATACTGGGTACATCGAACGGGGAATTCGAGGTGGTTCGGTAAGTAAGGCGAAACGTTTCACCGCCGCGTCGTGTAATAATCACGTCCTCCTTACGGGCCGTATCAAGGACTTCTGAAAGCCTTTGTCGCGTTTGTGAATACGTATATTTTTTCATGGTTGCTCCAGTACCATTATGCTGAGTTTCCGGGCAATCCGCTTCATTCGCCTGTCAAGCGTTAAAAGCGGAGCCCGCAGACTCAGAGCACATTCAAGAAAATAGGCATTATAAGCATAGATGCCAAAATGTGTTGCTATATTCAGCGCCGAACGCAAGTCAATGGGACGCAATTCAACAAGAATTTTCTGTACAGCGTCCCAGCACGCTAAAACCTTAGTGGGCTCGAGTTTACCCTTCTTTCCCATGGCGACGATTGCGTTCCCTATACAAAACACTGTCCCTCGCCGCGATAGGTCGGCACCTCGTCCACAATACGGCCCTCCGATACGAGCAGCAGTGTATTGAAGCGCTCGCATAATTCTCCCGCCTTTCCGTGTCGCATGAAAATGGGGTCGCCCAGGTTCAGTTGTTCCGGTCCCGCATAGAAAACCGGGGTTTGCACTTCGCCTGCGCCTTCATGGGCGGACAAGCGTGTGCCTTCCGGCAGGTACGGAACAGGCAGTTTGTCCGCACCCGCCGCACCGGAGGCGGTATACCCGCCGCCGTGGCAAGTGTAACATCCTGCACGGGGCTGCCGTACGATTTCAATGGCAAACCCCGCCGCCGGCTGCAGGCAAAACGCGTCATAATGATCGAAAAAGGTCGGCGCAAAGAATCCGGATCCCACGGTGATTTCGGTCACGGCAGGGTCCGCACAGGTGGTCTCCATGCTGCCCGTCCCGCCACCATTGACAAAGCCCGGGTTCCATCCCGCTTCCCGAAGCGCCTTTACAATTTCGGCGCGCCGTGCCGCCGCCAGAGACACAGACCGCCTTTTCAAATAGCGCAGCGCCAGGGTACGCAAATTTTTCCCCGGAATCCGGTCCGGCAGGGAAGCCACCTGCGCCTCGTACCCCATCACGCCCTCCAGGGAAACATTTGAACAATGGCGGATCAATTTCCAGAGTGACAGCGCCTTTTCAGGGATACAGATGCTGGAGCGGAGCACCCCGAAGTGCAGGCCAGGATAACGCGCGGACATGTCAAGGTCCATGCACAAGGGAATCACCACGCCTGTTTCGGCGCCCATGCGTTCCAGTCGTTCCACGTGATCGGCGCAGTCCACCATGAGCGTGATGGATGTACCCCGTTCAAGCGCTTGATGAAAAAAGGGCGTATCCACTTCCCCCCATACGGGATAAGCGACGAGGATATCCTTAAAGCCGTGTTCCGCCAGGAACAAGGCCTCCCGAACGCTATAGGACATGATGCCTCGGAATTGACCCGATGCGGATAGAATCCGCCGCAGCAGATTAATGCATCGAATGGATTTAGAGGCCACCCGTATGGGCATACTCTCGGCGCGTGCCAGGATAGCGTGAATATTCGCGTCAAAACAATCCAGATCAACGAAGGCAAACGGCATGGGGACGGCCTTGAACACATCGCAGTAATAATTATAACGGACAGTTCCCATGCGGCTCCTTTCTGATACTGGCGTGTATTGTCGGAAATGTTCGATCGGGACGTCCCTGGCGCCGATGATGCATTCATGACTGCGTCATAGGGCGATGATACGGATTATATCGTAAAAATTATGCCACTATTTAAACCAGGGTGTTTCTACACGTGGAATTTGAATTCAACCGTTTGATAGATGTGTCCGGGGCAAGTTTTCTGATAGTATGGATCTCGCGTGCTTGCTCCTAAAATGGACAAAACAAAAGGACCTTGAAAAGATGAAGATCTACATAATTTCCTTGGCGTGTCTTGTTGTTGGCGTTGCTGCAGGCGCAACATCGACGTACCTGATGCTCACCCGGCATTATAACCATTTTCTGGAGTCCCAGCATGCGATTATGGCGGTGGACCAGGTCAATGTGCTTTCACACCTGAAGAGCGGCAAAGGGGAAGAACTCATGATAACGTTGGAGGAGAAACTCCCTGAATGGGCGGCAAGCATACCCAGCATCATTCGAAATCCACAACGGGCAAATGAAGTCCTCTGGCAGGTGCAGCGCTACTATGAAAAGTATGGTGTTGAAATTCCCGAAGCACTCCGGCCGGTTCTGGACGCCCTGCCACCCCGCCCGCCGACCTCCTGCGAACTCAAACAGTAGGCCAGGTGGATTGGAACCCATAGGTAATATGTTAATTACCATTCATACGAATGGATCCGCAACCCTGTATACACTTGTCCGCCAACCGATGACAACATGGCTGGTGTAACACAGCCAGGCTTGCCGTTTGGCTGCAGCCGGGTGGTGCCGTATATAATCACGCCTCACGACGCAGGCCGTACGTAATCAACGCCCTTTGTCAGGAAAAGCCTGCTGTGGTCGCTCACGTTTTCAGAGTTCAAATCTGCGTCAGTCAAACTGCTTTAGAACTCGGGACTTTGCCCGGCCACCAGCACAATAGCATCGAAAGGTTCCCATGTCCGATTCCTCCATAGGCGTATGGCTGAACGCGGCGCGTCCAAAAACGCTTCCTGCCGCGATATCGCCTGTTATTTTGGGTATCGCCCTGGCTTGGGATGCCGGCGCCTTGCATTTCCCGGCGGCGTTGTGCGCGCTGATGGGGGCTATCCTGATCCAGATTGCGGCGAATTACGCCAACGACTATTATGATTACCTCAAAGGTGCGGATGCCGGGGAACGGCTGGGCCCCGTGCGCGCCACCCAGGCGGGGCTGGTCAAGCCCGCGCAGATGAAACGGGCTATGGTTACCGTACTGGGGCTCGCCTCATTGTCCGGGCTCTAC
>Ga0123335_1003104_pt1 | contig 23701 bp, 19 predicted proteins | sample BiotimSIPDNA_2_FD_89707 | JGI IMG/M metagenome (GOLD analysis project Ga0123335, IMG submission 89707) | Anaerobic biogas reactor microbial communites from Washington, USA - Biogas_R2 time_0 SIP DNA | ecosystem: Engineered > Bioreactor > Anaerobic > Unclassified | place: Washington, USA...
CGGGAAAAGATTCCAATACCTTTTGTATAAACGAAAAACCTGGATTATTTCGGCCATTCAATATGTGTGAAACATTAGAACGCTGAACACCAATCATATCAGCAAATTCTGCTGGCGATATCTTCTTCTTCTCCAATAATTGGGTTAATCGATCTTTCATTTGTTTAATTTTCTAAAGTTAATATCATAGTCTCGTAAGTCGCTATTTGTATTTTATTTATATAGTTTCAGTATTGAATTCTACAATGGTATTATTCAGTCTGAAATTATAATCCGGTTGCGGTTTAAGCAGTTAATCATATTGGTATTTACATTTTTTGTGGTTTACATTATTGTATTTCCACAAATGAAAACATGCTTACAAACAAAAAACAAATGTAATAAATTATCACAAAATGTGAATTCTAATTTGTAACATTCGACAATATACATTTGTATTAAACAAAAATCAACAGTTAATAATATTGTTTATATTTCAATTAATTACAAAAAAGACACCAGATAAACTCTTTATTGAATTAATTAATATTAAAGTATTGGTTAATAGTGTTTTAATTCATTCAAATTATAAATTATTTACAAATTTATGACGTTTTATCTGAAATGAGAGATTAAGTGCTAGACTTTACTTTAACTATTTGATTTTATATAAATGATTATAAGCATATTATAGTGATTTTAATTACAATTGTTTTTTGCTATAATTAGGTTCAATTTGTAAATTACTTTTTTATTTGATAAGAATTTTTCATTAACGTATTTTTAAGATTATTAAGTGTAGTGTACATATGTGTGCACATTTGAATGTAATTCGTGGTTTACAATAGTAAACATGTAGGAAAATCGGAAATATTACTGTCTCTCCTCTTTGGGGTATGAGTAAAAATTCAAACAAATAAATTGAGTCTTCAAAAAAAGATGGGAAGGATTGCTCCTGCAACAAAAAGTGATATTTCCATTACAGAAAGCAATTTTTAAACTATCGAAAAATATATCTGAAATTTGTAGGTTTCATTTTATTCTAACATAAAACGATTCTGGTTCTATTATTCCTGTTCTGTAATGGGCATTATAATCTATAAAAGAATCTCAACCAGTTAAAGCTGAAGAATTAAACACTTAAAGTGCTGATTAAATGCAGTTTAATTACATAAAATAAAATTAGGATTTTCATGCAAATTAGAAAAAATGATAATTTTCTTCGTTTTATATACCAATTCTTCCAATAAATGAAAATTTATAAAATGAGCATCGAAGAACACCCCATTTTAAACACGCCATTTTAGAATCAAGAAAATAAAATATACTGTTGTGAAAAAACAATAAAAAAGGAAGCAGAAAGCCTCCCTATGAAATATCATAATCAAATAGTGTTTACCAAACAAGATCCTTCCAGGAACCATTAAAAACAAACTTATTCGTAGCGGCACGCTCCCTTCGTGTTTTTATTGGAACATCAAAATCCGGATTCGAGCTTATAGTTTCATCGGGATAGCCGAGAGCCAAGACCACTACAGGTTCAATCTCTGATGGAATTGAGAAATTTAAAATAGCTTTTGATGATTCAAAACCACCCATATTCCGAATATAAATACCCAATGAATTAGCCTGAAAAGTGAAGTTAGCCACTGCCAAACCCAAATCGTATAATGCAGACTTTCGTATTGAATTACTTGATAAATCGACCTTTGCGACACAAGCCAATACTAAATGTGATGCATGTTGCGCCCAAACTTTATTCGAAGGAGTCAGAATATCGAGTAACCTTACCCACCTTTCTCCATCATTTTTTGATGCGTAAATAAAACGCCAGGGCTGACTATTTCGTGCAGACGGAGCCCATCGGGCAGCTTCAAATAAAGATGAAATTTTTTCTTTATCAATTACTTCTGATGTAAAAACCCTTGGACTCCAGCGCCCGGAAATTAAAGGGTGTAAATTAAATTGTTCCATAGAATATTTTTATTTACAGACAAACAACAAAATATGGGAAATGTTCTATAATGAAAAAGTAATGTTAAAAAGAAAATCGGTGTCAAACTTGTTATTAAACAAATAACTACACCTGAACCCAAAATCGATAGGCGCAAAAAAGCGAAAAACATTTGATTTAAAGACAATTTCACCACCCGTTGAACGAAGATTAAAGACATGGTTTTTAACATATCGGCTTCGCAGAAAAGCCTGATCATAAAAGAATCCCAGTTCAATTCTCCTCAAATAAAGAAAACGGGAAAGCCCCCAATCGGGGAAAGCCACAGGCAGTTTATAATCAACGCTATAAGAGAGCATTTTACTATTGACCGATTGTAAATGCCCTCGGGGAAAATTGATTTTATTTGTAAGCAAAAACTCATTCTGATACTTCGCCTGATATCCACCGGCAACACGGATACTATGGTTTTTAAAAAAACCTGGAAAATATGATAATCCAGAGACATATGCGTAACGCCCTAAGCCAGATGTAGAAGAAAGGTAGTGAAAAAAACCAACATCAAATAAGGCCCCAAACCGTGGAAAAATCGCTTGTTGAGACTGCTTCAACATAGAATAAAAACGCAAGGAATATTCCATCGAATTAATACTTCCTGACGGAAAACGAAAGGGAGTCGTCTCGTTCGTTTTACAGTATGTAAACATATGATTTATTGAAGGATACAAGAAACTATTAATCGCCCCTTTACTAAAATTCAGGGGCAAATACACCTGTGTGCGAACCGAGGCCTCGTCCCACTCAAAAGCGTCGATTAATGGCTTAATTTCCTCTCCTTTATGATTCGTTTGTGATGGCTCTCCAGTAATTCCGTAGTTCAATTTTTTCTTTCCATAATTACCTTCAACTGAAATAACTGGAAACCAACCTAAATACTTATAATTCAGATAAAATTCATTATTTTTTGATTCCCATCGATATCTGTAGCCAGCAATAAATTCAGAAGTACTTAACATATTCTGACTAGCAACTGAAACTCCCGGATAAATCATATAATTATAAGGGTCGACAGCCAACGGAGCCCAACTATGAAATTTAAACAAATGGGATGTTTTTTTATATTTAATTGATTTATAATTAATTGTATCTAAGTATAAGAAATCAATCGCCCCTCCTTCTTGTTGGTTTAATGTCTGAGCAAAAGGTGCTTTATATGACAGTGAATCAAGATTGACCAAATGAAACTCATTGGGTGTTATCTTCATTTGCCGAATACAAAAACCATCTGCTGTATAATCGCTATAAATAATAGTATCGGCATGTAGTGAATAATCTGCTAAACCAAAACGCGAAGTTATAACCCTATAGCATTCATTGCTTGAATAATCGAGCGCATACAAATCGTTAACCCCTCGATTTCCTCCAATAAAAAAAAGATAGTTTTGATGAAATATCGGTCTTTTAATCTCTTGATTTCCAAATGGTAAAACAATTTTTTCTGATTGATTTTTTAAATCAACCGCCAAAATCCCTTTTTGATTATTTCTAATGGCAACCGTCAATACAGTATCGGAACTCCCCAGATACGAAGGGGTTATAAAATAATCGTGAGAAGGGGAAGTATACTTACGTTGAATTTTACCCGATTGGGTGTCAATCTCAACCAAATACGATTGATACTTGTTATCGGCCTCTGCAACAATAATTTTGTCCAAATTGGGTGATAAAGCAGGAGAAAAAATAGTTGAATTATAGCGAAATTCTGAAAGCTTACCCGATTCTACATCAAAAACTCTAAGGAGCGAATTATCAGCATGATGCCATCTCACATCAGGAATCCTTTCGCTCCAAACCAGCATATTGCCAGCAGAATTAACCGACTCTTCAAAATTAAATCCCGGAGTGAAAAGCCTCTTCTCATGCCCATCTTTTTCGATAGCAACAAAACGGGAAATATCGGCCAAACCCGATTTTTTTGCAAAATAACGACCATCGGGCAAACGCGATGAAAAAGTGTAATTTGTATAATATCTGTTACTTGGGGAAACTTTTTCACCTTTGTTCGAAACAAGCAAAGAATCTTCGATTCTCCACCGTTGAGTTAAGTCTGTGAAAATGGAATCATACAACTGGCTTGAATTAATCCCTATACTCTTCTTCAGTCCCGAATCAAAAGAAACAACCCCAAATGGATGCCCTGCTACGTATGTCAGCACCGAATCCCATACTAGTTTATTATATTTTTCACGAGCTCCGGCAACTAACCAATGCCCCATTTGATAATGATCAGGGACAAAATCCCGGGAAGAACCAAGGTAAGCCTTATCAAAACTATATTTTCCTTTTTCGACAAGTTGGGCTCTCAGTTCGCGAATAAAATTAGGATATCTTCCTCTCCCACTGTTGCTTAATCCGGTCTCAGCAGCAACTGCATCCCCTTCAATAAACCAAAATGGCAAATAAAAACCAGCTAGCAAAGCAGCTGCATGCTCTCCAAAAATATATTTTAGCAACCTGGGCATCTCTTCTTCGAGTTTGCTAACCTGAACAACATGTCTGAACTCATGAATAGACAATTGCTCAAGCCAATCTTGTGAGTAAATATTTTGATGAGGCGTAACATACATTTCGATCCGGCTTGGACACCAACCCATGAAGGCATTCGATTTTACCGTTTCGGTATGCAACACAACAGTAACCTTTTTAGGCTTATGATTGAGTGATTTAGGGACTAAAATATAAGCCTTTTCGAGCAATGATGCCACACGAATAGCTTTGTTATCAAAATCTTCAGGATAAATCACATTGAAATTATCGGTGCGAATCTGGTGCCATTTAATAGCTCCCCTATCTTGGCCATCGTTGAAATATTGAGCGTACAGGCAAGAGGAAAATAGAAGTATTAAAAATAAAAAGGCAAAGCGTAAATTTTTCATTAGGGGAAACTATTTGAAAAAAACCTGACAACTGGTTACCTGAACCTAGTTGTCGGGCTTTTATCTAATTAAGAAGATTTATGCTGTTTGTGTAGCATCAACGAAAACCCGGGTTGCAAGTTCTTTATCAATCATAAATAACCCTTGCCCTTTGCCTTCAACCATACGTAACTGATCGAGAATTTGGGTAACACCTGCTTCTTCTTCAACTTGTTCGTCGATGAACCAAAGCAACATGCTTCGAGTAGCATGGTCACTGATTTCGTTTGCAATGTCTGCAAGGTAATTGATCGAAGCTGTAACAAATTGTTCATGCTCAAGAACTTTCTCGAACAATTCTACAACTGAACCAAATTCAACAGGCACAGCATCGATGGCCTTTAAAACAACGCGACCACCTCTCTCATGAACATAATCGAAAAATTTATTGGCATGGGTAAGCTCTTCTTGGGCTTGAATTTTAAGCCAGTTGGCTATACCTGGCATACCTTTACTCTGAACATAAGCACACATCGACAAATAAAGATAAGAAGAATATAACTCCTTATTTATTTGATCATTAATTGCATTTTCCATTTTTTCTTTCAACATAGCGCAATATTTTTTAAAGATTAGTATTCTTGTTTGCTAAAAATAACAAACTGACTTCACATTTCGTTTAGAAATTAACTGTTAAAATCAAGATTAAACATATTTTTCATCTTCTGAAGTGAAAGGTTCTTCTTCATCATATTAATCAGTTTCTGATCGTCGGTCAAGAGCTTATTGTCGTATACTGCTTCAATCATCTTAATATCAACATCTATCAGCGAATTATTCAAATGCCGTTGTAGAAAACCAATTATCTCTGGCTTCAACAACCGTATTTGATCTTGTTGTACCGAATTTTCAACCTGAATGATAACCCGATAATCACCGCTTAACTTAGGATCTGACTTTAATGTATTGTATAGGTGAATTTGATCTTTGTATTTTGCAATAAATTTGGGCCAAATCTCGAGCAATTGATCAATCGTGAAATCTTGATTAACAACCTGTTTTTCAACATCCTTTTTTTCCTCAGCGTTAGGCAGTGTTGATTTGTCCTGTTGATTTATGCCCGAAAGAGCCTGCATAATGGAAGGCGTCCCGATTTCATCTTTACGCTTTTTTAAAATCACTGGCCCCTTATCAACAGAAGAAGTCCGAACAGGAGCTTGTGGTGAAGAAACTGACGACGATTGTTGTTTGGCAGGAGCTACTGCACTGAAAATGTTATCGATAAAAAATTGCTCGACATCCCAGTCGTCTTCCTCATCTACTTTTTTTTTTGAGTTACCTGAGAAATCCTGATAAGAGTGAGCTCAACAAGCAAGCGTTTGTGTTGACTTGTCTTATAATTCAAGTCACAATAATTCGCAATTTCAAGTGATTTAAGCAAGAAATCCTGTTCACATCGAGCGGCTTGAACCTTGTATTTCTCTTGAATTTCGCCTCCTACCTCAAGTAACTGCACAGTAGATGGATCTTTGCACATGAGCAAATCGCGGAAATGAGAAGCAAGCCCGGTAATAAAATGATGTCCATCGAATCCGTTGTTCAAAATCTCGTTAAAAATTAGCAGAACATCAGGTATGTCACCACTCAAAAAATGATCGGTAAGTTTGAAATAATAATCATAATCGAGTACGTTCAATGTATCGATTACGTTATGATATGTAATATTTTTCCCTGAGAAACTGACTATCTGATCGAAAATGGAAAGAGCATCACGCATGGCACCATCTGCCTTTTGTGCAATCACATCGAAGCCACTTTCTTCAACTTCAACTTCTTCATTTTTAGCAACATATTTCAAATATCCCGAAATGTCGGAAATCTTCAACCGGTTAAAATCAAAAATCTGGCAACGGGATAAAATTGTGGGTAATATCTTATGTTTTTCTGTAGTGGCCAGGATAAAAATAGCATGACGCGGCGGCTCTTCAAGTGTTTTAAGAAAAGCATTGAAAGCTGCTGCAGACAACATATGAACCTCATCGATAATATAAACACTATAATGTCCAAGCTGAGGCGGAACCCTAACCTTATCAATAATCAGACGGATATCATCGACGGAGTTGTTCGATGCGGCATCGAGTTCGTGAATATTATATGAGCGGTTTTCGTTGAAAGCCAGACATGACTCACAAGTATTACAGGGTTCATTATCGGCAGTAACATTCTGACAATTAATTGTTTTTGCAAAAATGCGGGCACAAGTTGTTTTTCCTACTCCACGCGGCCCACAAAACAAATAAGCATGAGCCATCTGATTATTCTTGATCGCATTTTTTAGCGTAGCTGTAATCGACTGCTGACCAACTACCGACACAAAAGTCGACGGGCGATATTTACGGGCAGAAACAACAAAATCCTTCATTCGTACCTTTTTTCATTTAAGAATTCAAATATAAAGATTACCCGCCGAACAAGTACATTTTACTTCATCATTTTATCAACAAAAAAAGGGAAATTTATCAAAAAAACAGGAGCCTCGACAAATGCAAAACAAATCAGAATATTAATTTCCAGACTTTTACAAAAAATTAAAAACTTAGTTTTCTGGTTACTCTCATAGCATGAACAAGTTAGAAAAGCCAGAACAAAAAATACTCTTTATTGTTATTTAGTGTTGTAACTGCGTCATGTTTAAGCTAAAAGGCAATAATTTATGGATGCAGAACAACGAAGCAATAAATAATATTAACAAACTGAGAACATCTATGAAAACACTACTAACTGCCACAATTCTATTTTTTGCACTAAACATATTTGCACAAAATGATCAAACACTTTACGATTTCGTGGTTGAAGATATCCAAGGAAATACCTTCGAATTTTCGCAATTGAAAGGAAAAAAAGTACTGATTGTGAACACCGCATCAAAATGCGGCTTAACGCCACAATACGACGACCTTGAAGAACTTTATCAGAAATATAAAGACAAAAACCTTGTTATCATCGGGTTTCCGGCAAATAATTTTCTAAAGCAAGAGCCAGGAACCAATAATGAAATCGAAGAATTTTGTAAGAAAAACTATGGGGTTACATTCCCACTTATGGCAAAAATATCAGTAAAAGGCGACGATATTCACCCAATATATCAATGGCTTACGACCACTACCAATTCAGATATTAGTTGGAACTTTCAAAAGTACATGATCGACCCCAACGGTAAGATTTACGGATGGGTGTCACCAAAAACAAAACCATTCGACCAGAAAATAATAGATTGGATTGAAAAATAAAACTTCTAATTAAGCATTTAGAAGTAAAGACCTTGATAAGCAATTTATCAAGGTCTTTATTTTTAAGAAAATACTATCCATTAATAACTTCGTCTGGCAGTTATTAACAAGTAATCGAGGAAATCTCATCAGATTCTAATTAAAGAAAAAGAGTAATTATTACATGAATATGCAGTAATTGCGATATTTACCCCCCTATATTGAGCCACAAATAATCAAGTTGTAAACAAAATGATAAGAAATATTGCTCAATGCCAACCAACAGTCTATTACCTTTACCACCTCAAAACGAAAGAAATCGCTATCTTTAAAGAACAAGAAAAAACAATCAATAAAGAGAAACAACACATTAAAATATTTAACATGAGCATTAAAAAATTCTTATCACTTTTTGCCGTAACGCTTCTTTTCACTGCTGGATGTACGGCAACCGGAAACAAGTCGAAACTCTTCAAATTCGACAAAGAAATTGATGGCATCATAGCACAGATGACCCTTGAAGAAAAAGTGAACATGCTTCACGGCAAACACATGTTTGTATCTGCCGGAGTAGAACGTCTTGGAATAGCAGATATGGTATATGCCGATGGTCCCTTTGGAATTCGCGAAGAAATGGAACCCGACAGTTGGCGACCATTAGGGTTGGAAAATGATAAAGCTACATTTTTCCCAACAGGTTCGGCACTTGCTGCCACTTGGAGCCCTGAATTGGCCTACGAATACGGAAGCGGAATGGGACGCGAAGCAAAAATGAGGGGAAAAGACATGATCCTTGGCCCTTCAATCAACATCCAGCGAATTCCAACAGGCGGAAGAACCTATGAATACCTCAGTGAAGATCCATTCCTGAGTAGCCGCCTTTCGGTTGAATATACCAAAGGGGTACAAGACAACGGAGTAGCAGCATGTCTTAAGCACTATGCCCTGAATAACCAGGAAAACAACCGGGGGACAGTAAATGTTGTGATTGGAGAAAGAGCTATGCGGGAAATATATTTGCCCCCTTTCAGGGCTGCTGTTGAAGAAGGTGATGCCTACGGAATCATGTCTGCCTACAATAAAGTAAATGGTTGGTGGTGTGGAGAAAATGATATACTACTAAATAAAATTTTGCGCAATGATTGGGGATTTGGCGGACTTGTAGTTTCAGACTGGGGCGGCACCCACAGCACGGTAGAGGCAGCAAAATACGGACTTAACGTAGAAATGCCAGGCAAAAAATACCTTGGTCAAGCGCTACTCGATTCGGTTAAGTCTGGCGCTATTTCAGAAGATATTATAAACCAAAGAGTTCGTGAAATTCTTAGGGTTCGTAAAGCGATCACTCCTGTACCAGCCGAAGAGGCCAATAAACAAATGACTTCGCAGCCCGAACAACAAAAAATTGCGTATAACGTAGCCTGCAAATCAATTGTTTTGTTGAAAAACGAAGGTATATTACCGCTAAACATAGAAAACAAACCCCTTATAGCCATTATTGGTGCCAATGCCACACAAACCATGGCGTCCGGAGGATTGGGTGCAGGAGTGAAGGCTCTGTACGAAATAACGCCGCTTGAAGGCTTGAAAAACAAGATTGGAGACCGTGCCGAAATTATTTTCGCACAAGGATATCAACCCGAAGCCTATTCCTTTGGCCGTTTCAGAAAAACACCCAAAGATATAGATGCCGAAAACATAGAAAAAGAGAAAATCGCACAGCAGCTTACCAAAGAAGCCATAGAATTGGCATCAAAAGCTGATATTGTAATATTCGTTGGTGGAAATAACCGCGCCGTTGAAACTGAAGGACGTGACCGTGAAAACATCTTTTTACCCTCGGGACAAGATGAACTCATTAAAAAAATTGCTCAGGCTAACTCAAACGTAATTACAGTATTAGCCAGCGGAGCACCTAACGATTTGAACACGGTAAAACCATTATCGAAAGCCTTGTTAATATCGTGGTTTAACGGCTCTGAAGGTGGAAATGCCTTAGCCGATGTATTACTTGGTACAATTTCGCCAAGCGGTCGTTTGCCTTTTACAATACCGTTTCGCCTTGAAGATTCTCCAGCCTATGCAATGGGGAATTATCCTCAAGGCGATAAGAATGAGGATATTTTTGCCAATTTGGTCGCGAAAAAAGACAACGAAAAGAAAGTTGAAACAAAAGAAACACAAAAGCCTGAAAATGATCCCAATACAGCAATATATTCAGAAGAGTCGTTAGTGGGTTACCGTTGGTTCGATACTAAAAATATTCAGGTGATGTACCCCTTTGGATACGGGCTTACCTATTCCTCTTTTGAGTATACCAACCTGAAAATAAACAAAAATAGTTTTAAAGCAACAGATGTAATAACGCTTACTTTCGACCTGAAAAACACAGGAAAGGTATTGGCAGAAGAAGTGGTCCAAGCTTATGTTCATCGGATAAATCCAACCGTTGAATGGCCTTACAAAGAATTGAAAGCATTCACTAGGGTAAGCCTCTCTCCGGGTGAAAACAAGCTTGTGACACTCGAAATACCGGTTAAAAACTTGATGTACTGGAACGAAACCGCTCAAAAATGGGACAACGATCTATGCGATATAGAACTTCAGGTAGGTGCATCGGCTGGTGATGTGAAGCTGAAAAAGAAAGTATCGCTGCAATAATCTGTTGATAAATTTCGAGATTGGAGACAATAAAACACAGAACAACCAAAAAACCATTAGTTCTTTAATTACCAAAAGATTAAATAATTAAGACAACGTGCGAAGATGTGCTTATTTTTCAAACAAAGCACACTTCGCACGTTTCATTTATATAAAATTAAAGTTGACAATTTTTTATTTCTGACAAAACATAAAAGAAAAGTACATTGAGAATAATCCGATAAAGAATCTGAAAAGGGAAAATGAACAACACCAAACAACAATAAATAATTTTTCGGCTAGCTTTGTTTATATTTGTTCAAACAACTAATAAAATGAATAAACGAGGATTTGCAAGCGACAATAATTCAGGTGTAAGCCCAAGCATACTTAAGGCACTGGAAAATGCCAACGAAGGGCATGTAACAGGCTATGGAACTGACATATATACAAAAAAAGCGATCGAGATTTTCAAGAAGTTTTTTGGCTTCAATATCGATGTTTATTTTGTTTTCAACGGAACCGGGGCCAACATTCTTGGGTTATCGACCCTCTCCCAGCCTTTTCATTCAATCCTTTGTCCGGCTACAGCACACATAATGACCGACGAATGCGGTGCACCCGAGCGCTTTACCGGATGCAAAGTGATCCCCATCGAAACCCCCGATGGTAAACTCTCTCCAGAACTCATCAAACCACACCTTCATGGATTTGGTTTCGAACACCATTCACAACCTGGCATCATTTCCATTTCGCAGGTCACCGAGCTTGGCACGCTTTATCAAATTGACCAGATCAAAGAAATATGCCAACTAGCTCACCAACACGGCATGTATGTTCACATGGACGGGGCAAGAATTGCCAATGCCGTTGCTGCATTGAATGTAAATGTATCCGATTTTACACGCGATGCCGGAGTTGATGTTTTATCGTTCGGCGGGACAAAAAACGGAATGATGTTGGGTGAAGCCGTGGTCTTTTTCAATCGTGATTTATCAGAAAACGCGAAATATTTGCGAAAACAATCGGCACAGCTTTTCTCAAAAATGCGATACATTGCAGCCCAGTTTATCGCCTATCTCGAAAACGACCTATGGCTCGAAAATGCCCGACACTCCAATGAAATGGCTCAATACCTTGCCCGAAAAGTACAAAACTTAGGGGTTGAGATAACCCAAAAAGTAGAAGCCAACGGCGTTTTTGCCATCCTCGACCCTAGGATAAGCGAAACCTTGAGAAACGAATATTTCTTTTACGACTGGGATGAAAACAAACACGAAGTGCGTTGGATGACCTCGTTCGATACTAAGCCCGAAGACATTGATGGGTTCTGCGAAAACCTTGCTATTTTGCTACATGCCTAAGTTAACATTCCGATATTACCCGCAACCACTCTCTCCAGAAGAAGAAGAACTGGAAAAGAAAATCTTCAAGTACAGCCTTGTATTTCCAACAATTTTCTTGTTGTTAATTTGGCTTGTTAAAGTTGCCGAAATCATGTCGGGCGAACAATATATATCTTTAGGAGTATTGCCACGCAACGCTTCAGGCTTAATCGGAATAATTACATCGCCCCTCATTCACTCCGACTTTAAACATCTCATTGCCAATTCATCATCGTTTTTTGTACTATCAGTAGCCTTGTTTTACTTCTACAGAAAAGTTGCTCTGAAAATATTCCTTCTCAATTACTTTCTTGCCGGGGCATTTCTCTGGCTCGGAGGCCGGGAACTCATTCACATTGGGGCGAGCGGGATAATATATGGTATTGCAGCATTTTTGCTTTTTTCAGGTATCTTAAAGAAAGACATTCGGTTACTGACTATTTCGCTCATTGTTGTTTTTCTATACGGGAGCATGGTTTGGGGCATTTTCCCGATTGAACCAGGAGTATCGTGGGACGGCCATTTTATGGGAGCATTCTCAGGCACCCTTCTTGCATTTAACTATTACAAAGAAGGACCTCCACAATTAATTTATGAAACCGAAGAAGATGATGAAGATGAAGACGATCCCAACGATGCCCATGCTTACTGGAATATCCCACCAGAAGGTGAAAAAAAGAAAAAGAGTAAAAAAAAGGGACATCACAACAATGAATCAATTCCAGAACATGGGCAAGAACAATGATCAGTCCAGAATAAACAAAATGTTAACTCTATAATCCTTGCGATTCTTGCCTTTCATTATCGAATGAAATAACGTACTTTTGCCAAATATTTAAATAGTTCTTTTAATGATTAGCCGCAGAATTATACGGATCAAAGCGATGCAATCGCTGTACGCGTTCCATACATTACCCGAACAGTCAATCAATTTGGCTGAAAAGGAACTTTTTTTCAGTATTAACAAATCGTATGAATTATATCATTTGTTACTCCAATTATTACTGGAAATCAGAGATTTCTCATTAAACCGGATTGAAGTCAACCGAAACAAAAAGATTCCGTTACATGAGGATTTAAATCCAAACCTCAAGTTTGTCAAAAACGAAATCCTTATAAAGCTTTCAGAAAATGAAGCATTAAAAAGCTTCCTTGACAAATCAAAGTTGTCGTGGATCAATACCCCCGAGTTTATAAAAAAAATTCACAACGAGTTAACCTCCACTGAGGAATATCTTCAATATATGGCTGGGGGTTTAAACAATTTTACAGAAGATCGAAAACTTGTAGAATTCTTGCTTGAACAAGTCATTGCAGTTTCTGAAGATCTTGAACAACTCCTTGAAGAACAAAGTATTTATTGGAACGACGATCTGGAATTCGTTGTAAGCATGATCCATAAAACAATAAAGAAAATAAAACCAGGATCAAGTGAAAATATGCCCTTGTTACCGCTTTTTAAAGACGATGAGGATCTGCAATTCACCAAAAATCTTTTCCGTAAAGCCGTTTTAAATACCGAAGAACACAAAGAAATCATAAAGAAACATTTACGGAACTGGGATCTTGAACGTGTAGCCTTTATCGATGTAGTAATCATGGAACTTGCAGTTACTGAATTTATTTATTTTCCATCGATTCCAACAAAAGTATCACTTAACGAATATATCGACATCGCTAAATTTTACAGTACAGAAAAAAGTAAGACTTTCATCAACGGGATCCTCGACAAAATTGTTAAAGACCTGAAAGAAGAAGGCAAAATAATAAAAGCTGGACGTGGGTTAATTGGGGAATAAAGTCCTATTTTAATCCAAATAACGTTAAAAGAACGGAAAAACAATAAATATTCCTCAATGAAAATGCAAGAATATGTAATAATTCGATAATTTTGAGAACAAGTTTTAATAAAGCTAAATTATAGATTATTAATTAAATACATATTTGAAATGAATACATTAAGTATTATCAATTTAATTTTATTACAAAGTACGGGAGCTGCTGCAACCGGACAAAGTCCATTAGGGATGTTCCTGCCACTCATCGCCATTTTAGTAATTTTCTGGATTTTTATGATCAGGCCACAGGCAAAACGCCAGAAAGAACTAAAGTTATTCCGCGATTCGCTTCAAAAAGGCGACAAAGTAATAACCACCGGAGGTATCTACGGTAAAATTGTTAGTGTTTCCGATACTGTAATTGTACTTCAAATTGATGAAAATGCCAAGATTACAGTCGACAAAGGAAGTGTTATGAAAGACCCTAGCGATCTTCAACAACCACAAAAATAATGAAGAAGGGGCAACCCTTCTTTTTCTTTCTATCTGCTCAGAAACTATAGAACGTATAATTTAGTATCAGAATCAAACAAAAAACATGTCAGACGAGGAGAAAAGATCATCGTTCAGTGTCGATCTGAAAAAAAACAATAAGCCTTTTGTATTTCTCATTTGCTTATTGATAGCCACTGTTTTATGGTTTGTCAAAGCTCTCGATAAAAATTACGAAATAACAATATCAGTACCTGTTCGATATACCAATGTCCCCAAAAATAAAATTTTAGTCAACCCTCCCCCTTCAAAACTCGATTTAAAAATACGTGCTCATGGGTTCATCCTCGTCCGTAATAAATTTAGTTTGTCGACAACACCAATTAATCTCGATATAAAGCAAGCAATAAATTCCAGCAATAACTCACAATCAACCAACGAGTTTGTTATTATTACAGATAAATTTATACCCCAAATCAGCGAACAGCTTTCACCCGACATTATTGTTACAGATGTTTCACCCGATAGTTTTGTATCATTCTACGATGTTGTTTCTGAAAAGAAAGTAAAAGTTGTGTCAAACATTCAAGTCACTTGCCAAAACCAATATTTTCTTTCCGACTCCATCGGAATTACTCCAGAATATATTACAGTGCGTGGACCTGCAGTAATTCTAGATACATTAAAGGCAATCCCAACATCAAATATAAAATTTAATGGTTTGAACAAACCCATGCAAACCGAAGTACCTCTTGAAAAGATCGATCAGCTTGAATATACCGTAACAAATGTAAGTATTGAAATACCGGTTTCGCAATTCACTGAATATACCGGGGTTGTACCTATAACATTGAAAAATGTTCCTCAAAACATAACACTAATCACTTTTCCTGCAAAAGTGACGGTTAGCTGTCTTTTAGCATACGATAAATTCAGTTTAGTTGGCTCGAACGACTTTATCGTCGAAGCCGACTATAACAATATTAACCCAAGTACTTCAAAACTTTCTATCAGCATAAAAAAGCAACCTGCTTTTGTTAGGTCAGTAAAGATACAACCATCTGAAATTGAATACATAATAAAAAAGAAATAGAAGATGTTGAAGGTTGGTATTACCGGGGGAATCGGATCTGGAAAATCGACAGTTTGTCGTGTATTTGACCAATTGGGGATTCCTGTATTCTATGCCGACGAAGAAGCCAAACGCTTTCTTAATGAGGACGATGCAGTTAGAGAGTATATTATTGAATTGTTTGGAGAAGATCTTTACGACACAAACAACAAATTAATCCGACCAAAATTAGCATCTCTAATTTTTAACGATAAATTGGCACTTTCGAAGATCAATTCATTTTTGCACCCTGTTGTTATAAACTATTTTAACCAATGGGCCGATCAGCAAAAAGGACCTTATGTAATTGAAGAAGCAGCATTAATTTACGAATCGGGGCATGACAAGCTGTTTGATAAAATCATTGTTGTAACAGCTCCCCTTGAAATCCGCATCAGTAGGGTTATGGAGCGTGACTCTATCTCGCGGGAAAAAGTGCTGGAAAGAATAAATAACCAGCTCGATGAAGAAACAAAAAGGAAAAAAGCAGACTTTATAATTGAAAATGACAATCGACAAATGCTTATTCCTCAAATAATTAATATACACAACTTATTGTTTTCATAATGGCAAAATTTGGAAAATGGATAGGTGCCGGATTAGGGGCATTTGCAGGTGGTCCCATAGGGGCAATTCTTGGTTTTGTAATTGGATCAGCTTTCGATGCCGGTTCAGAGGTAAATACCTATAAAACTGGACAATATTCAGCAAGAACCAATAATCCGACAACCGGAGGGTACGCAATGAGTTTGTTGGTATTGGTTGCTGCAATAATGAAAGCCGATGGTCAAGCGATGCGTTCAGAGTTAAACTATGTTAGAGAATACTTTACCCGAAATTTTGGCGTCCGATCAGCCAATGAAGCCATCCAGCTTTTACGCGATTTGCTGCAACAGAATATTCCTGTAACCGATGTTTGTCACCAAATACAGGCAAACATGGATTATTCGTCGAGACTTCAACTTGTTCACTTCCTGTTTGGCATTGCTAATTCAGATAATATACTATCAGACAAAGAATTAAAACTAATTGCGCACATTGCAGTTAACTTAGGAATCTCTTCAAAAGATTATGAATCGATCAAAGCAATGTTTGTGAAAAACACCGACTTTGCTTATAAAATTCTGGAAATCGACCCTAATGCAAGCGACGAAGAGGTAAAAAAAGCCTATCGTGAAATGGCAAAAAAATACCATCCTGATAAAGTTAGTTATTTAGGTGAAGATTTCCAGCAAGCAGCTAAAGACAAATTCCAAAAAGTAAACGAAGCTTACGAAGAGATTAAAAAGCAAAGGAATATGCTATAAAGATTTACTAACAAAAAAACCGCGTTTTGCGGTTTATTTTGTTAAGTCATCAAAATCAATGTCTGAATATTCAGGCAATTCATCGCTTTGACCATCTTCAGCATCATCGCCAGAGAAGTGGCTCAAACTGTCCAATGGTTGTTTTTCGTTGATGAAATCGATAATAAAACTCAGTCCATCAGTAAATTTTTCAAAATCTTCGCGATAAAGAAAAATCTTGTGTTTTTCATAAAAAGCACTTCCGCTGAGGTTATTCTTCCGTTTACTTTCTGTAATCGTAAGATAATACTCACCCTTACGGGTCATTTTAACATCGAAAAAGTAAGTGCGTTTTCCAGCCCTCACAGACTTTGAATAAACTTCTTCTCTAAATTTACTGCCATCAAAGTCGCTGTTCTCGAAATTTTCTAAGCTCATATTCTAAAGTCAGTTTAGGATAATCGTTCAAATATATAAAAAAAATTATTCTAAACTAGTAATGAACATAAGCTAAAAAACAGTTTTCTTATTTTTATTTAGGTTTATACGTCTCCATCTTTGGCATTAATTTAGCCAAAGCAGCAATTCTTTTTGAATCAAGAGGGTGTGTACTTAAAAATTCTGGCATGTTTGATTTGCCCATTTCTGACATTCGAGTCCAGAATTCAATAGCCTTTTGAGGGGTATACCCAGCCATTGTCATAAAAATAAGTCCCAGTTCATCAGCTTCGTATTCGTGTTTGCGAGAGAAAGGCAATGTAACGGCAACTTGTGAACCAATTCCGTATGCCGAAAGGAAAATATTCTTTGTTGCTTCGGGTTTTTGTTTCAATGCCACGTCGAGAGCCATGCCTCCTAACTGGGTAATCAATCCATGGCTCATTCGTTCATTACTGTGCCGGGCTACCACGTGAGCAATCTCGTGCCCCATTACAACGGCAACCCCATTTTCGTCACGACAAACAGGCATAATTCCCGAATAGAAAACAACTTTACCACCAGCCATTGCCCAGGCATTCACCATATTTTCCTGAATAAGATTGAATTCCCAGGCAAAATCTGAAACACGGTCGGCCATGCCATTATCCTTCAAAAACTTTTCAACAGCTTTTGAAACCTTAGCTCCTACATTCTTTACCATTTGAGCCTGAGCATTAGTGCTTGCAACTACAACCGAAGTATCGAGAAATTCCCGGTAACTTGACAGACTCATTGAAACTAACTGCGATTCGGGCAACAAATTCACTTGTTTCCGACCAATAATTGGAACAGTTGAGCATGAATATACTCCTGCCAAAACACAAATTGCAACGATTATTTTCTTAAATCCGATTAATTTTTTCATAGTTAAAAACATTTATGTAGATACCGTACAATTTAAGAAAAAAGCCCAAATGCCAATCGGTTGTTACGATTTATAAATTGTCTTTTTTGCTGCTAAAAGAGTATTTTTCAGCAACGAAACACGAGTCATCAGTCCAACCCCACCTGGCACTGGGGTTATATATGAGCACTTTGGCGCAACTTCATCAAATTTAACATCACCTTTCAGTTTAAAACCCGATTTGGTTTCAGCAGATGGAACCCGGGTAGTACCCACATCGATAACTACAGCTCCTTCTTTAACCATATCGGCTTTAACAAACTCTGGAGAACCAAGCGCAGCAATTAAAATATCTGCATTGGCACATACTTCCTTAAGGTTCTTTGTTTGGCTATGAGCCACAGTTACAGTGGTATTCAATGCCTTTTGCGACATGAGTATGCTCATTGGCCTTCCAACGATGTTACTACGTCCAATTACCACGCAGTTTTTTCCAGACGTTTCAATGTTATAACGCTTCAGCAATTCAACAATGCCATCGGGAGTAGCCGATACAAAAGCAGGCAAACCAATAACCATGCGGCCAACATTAATTGGATGAAAGCCATCGACATCTTTTTTCGGGTCAATCGCTTCTATAATTTTTTGTTCCGAAATATGTTTAGGCAGAGGGAGTTGAACGATAAAACCATCAACATCGGCATCGTTATTCAGGTCATAAACTTTCTGCAAAACTTCTGCTTCTGTAGCATCGTCTTCAAACCGGAATAACGATGAAACAAAGCCAACTTCCTCACAATCTTTTATTTTACTTGCCACATAGGTTTCGCTACCGCCGTCGTGTCCTACCAAAATAGCAGCCAAATGAGGCCTTTTCTCTCCTTGTTCAGTAATATTCTTCACCTCGAGGGCAATTTCAGCCTTTATCTCGGCTGCAATTTTTTTTCCGTCTATCAGTATCATACGAGTATATTTTTATCGGCGGACATTGCGGGCTGGCGGAGTAAACCTTTTGCCCTGAGCCACCATTTTCATCATTTTACGGGTTTCAGTAAATTGTTTCAATAAGCGGTTAACTTCCTGTATTGAAGTTCCGGAACCATCGGCGATCCTTTTACGCCGGGTACCGTTCATCAACGAAGGATCTTCGCGCTCTGCCGGTGTCATTGAGTAAATGATTGCTTCAACATGAACAAATGCATTATCATCAATTTCAACATCCTTCAGTGCTTTACCCATTCCGGGGATCATCCCGGCCAAGTCTTTCAGATTTCCCATTTTCTTAACCTGGTTGATCTGCGCCAGAAAATCGTTAAAATTAAACTGGTCTTTTGCCAATTTCTTTTGTAAACGGATAGCTTCCTGCTCGTCGAATTGCTCTTGCGCCTTTTCAACAAGAGAAACAATGTCGCCCATACCTAAAATCCTGTCGGCCATACGTTTAGGATGGAACACATCGAGCGCTTCCATTTTTTCGCCGGTACCTACAAACTTGATAGGTTTGTTCACTACAGCCCTAATTGACAAGGCTGCACCACCACGGGTATCGCCATCGAGCTTGGTAAGCACTACCCCATCAAAATCGAGCCTGTCGTTGAATTCTTTTGCGGTATTTACGGCATCCTGTCCAGTCATTGAGTCGACAACAAACAAAATCTCATTGGGATCGATTCCTTTCTTGATTGCAGAAATTTCGTTCATCATTTCTTCGTCAACAGCCAAACGCCCTGCTGTATCGACAATAACCAAATCGTGACCACGCTGCTTGGCAAACCGAATTGCTTCTTTTGCGATAGCTACAGGATTCTTGTTCCCATCTTCGCTATATACAGGAATATTAAGCTGTTGGCCAAGTACTTTGAGCTGTTCGATAGCAGCAGGCCTGTACACATCGCAAGCTACCAATATTGGGTTTTTTCCCTTTTTTTCTTTCAGATATTTAGCAAGTTTACCCGAAAAAGTTGTTTTACCCGAACCTTGCAGCCCTGACATAAGAATTACCGACGGACTTCCTTTCAGATTGATATCTGTAGCCGTTGACCCCATAAGTTCAGTAAGCTCGTCGTGGACGATCTTCACCATCATCTGGCCTGGCTTAACTGCCGTTAAAACGTCTTGCCCCAAAGCCTTCTCTTTTACCGTATCGGTAAATTGCTTGGCTATTTTGAAGTTAACATCAGCATCTAAAAGTGCCCTGCGCACCTCTTTTAATGTTTCTGCAATGTTTATCTCGGTAATTTTTCCCTGGCCTTTGAGTAATTTAAAAGACCGCTCGAGTTTATCACTTAGGTTTTCAAACATATTATTATGTATTTTTTTAGTGAAGCAAAAATAAAAAATTAATCTTGCTTTTACTCTTACGTTTATACTTGGTTAATTTGAATTATCTTGTGGTATTATTATTTACAACTTACATTCTTTCAGGACATTCAATTCCTAATAACCCCATGCCGGTTTTAATAATCCGTCCTGTAACTTCAGTTATCTGCAACCGGAAAAATTTCTTTTCAGCATCGGTTTCGCCTAAGATTGTAAAATCGTGATAAAACTGGTTAAACTCCTTAACCAGATCGTAGCAATAATTAGCAATTAACGCAGGACTATACGTCGATGCAGCTTCAGCAACCACTTCGGGAAAAACAGAAACCTTTTTAATTAGCTCAATCTCTTTTGTTCCGAGCATAGAATTGTTCGTTTTGCTATTCCAAACAATTCCAGCATCAGATGCTTTTCTTAACACGCTCTTTATCCTGGCATAAGTATACTGAATGAAAGGCCCTGTATTCCCATTAAAATCAATCGATTCCTCAGGATTGAACATCATTGTTTTCTTAGGATCGACTTTCAGAATAAAATATTTAAGGGCACCCAAAGCAATCATCCGATGAATTTCACTTTTTTCTTCTTCTGAATATCCATCAAGTTTGCCCAATTCGTTCGACGTGTTACGGGCCACTTCAACCATCTCTTCAATCAGGTCATCAGCATCAACTACGGTTCCTTCGCGTGATTTCATCTTCCCTTGCGGAAGTTCAACCATTCCGTATGAAAAATGGTAGAGGCTTTTCCCCCATTTGTAACCAAGCTTATCGAGAAGGATTGATAGTACCTGAAAGTGATATATTTGCTCATTTCCAACCACATAGACCATATGATCGATAGGGAATTCTTCATATCGGAGTTTCGCGGTTCCAATGTCCTGGGTCATGTATACCGAAGTTCCATCAGACCTTAAAAGGATTTTTTTATCGAGTCCTTCATTTTCCAAATTGGCCCATACCGAACCATCATCATTACGTTCGAAAACACCTAATTCAAGTCCACGCAAAACTTCTTCACGACCAACAGAATATGTATCTGATTCATAATAAATCTTGTCGAAATCGACGCCCAATTTTTTATATGTAACATCGAACCCGGCATATACCCATTCGTTCATTGTTTTCCACAAATTCCTTATCTCAGGATCATTAGCTTCCCAACGACGCAACATTTCGCGTGCAGCATTTATAGATGGAGCAGCATTTTCTGCTTCTTCTTTAGACAAGCCGGTTGCCATAAGGTCGGCAACTTCTTTTTTGAATAACTTATCGAATTTGACATAGTAATCACCCACCAAATGGTCACCCTTTTTTCCGACTGATTCGGGTGTTTCGTTTTTACCTTCGCGTTGCCAAGCATACATCGATTTACAAATATGAATACCCCGGTCGTTTACAATATTTGTTTTAATCACTTGTTTCCCGGTTCCTTTCAAAATCTCGGCAATCGAAAATCCAAGCAAGTTATTGCGGATATGCCCTAAATGTAAAGGTTTGTTCGTATTTGGAGAAGAATATTCGATCATTACAAGTGGGGAATTTTCGTCTTTTTGAATAATACCAAAATCCTTCTCGTTCAGAATAATATTCAATAAATCTGACCAGTATTCTGATGAAATTACAAGGTTAAGAAAACCTTTTACCGTGTTGTATTTTGAGATGGAAGGAACATTGGCTATTAGGTATTCCCCTATATCTGTTCCGGTTTGTTCCGGACCTTTTTTCGACATGCGGGTAAACGGAAAAACAACAACGGTCAAATCGCCTTCAAATTCTTTTCTTGTCATCTGAATTTGAATTGTATCTACATCAACTTCAGTGCCATACAATGCCTTTACAGCATTCAAAACACCTTCTCTGATCAAAGATTCGATATTCATAAAATGGTATTGTTTAAAAATTGAGGTGCAAATATAGTCATTTAGCCCTATTTGCCGACAGATAAATGGCAAATGAACATTAGATATTCGAAAAAAGAAAGGTTTATTTTATGGCGATTCAGGGATGACTAACGCATGAAGAAGAACGTATCGAAACGTACTTTTCGATATTTTTTAAGTTTCTGATCTTCATTCATATTCTCTTCTCCCTTGAGGGTCTTAACCTCCTGAACTTCACCTAATGCCCTAATAAAAATTCGATTTTCGGGAATACCTTTTCTCATTAGGTATTTCTTTACCGATTCCACACGGCGAGCAGAAAGGACTTCGTTATGCTCTTTGGTTCCTCTCGGATCAGCAAACCCAAATAAGCGAATATTCATCATTGGGTTTTCAAACATAAACTTCACAATCTCACCGAGTTCTTCCTCTGCTTCTGGATCGAGTTCGTGCTTATCGGTTTCGAAATACACTTCTGGTGGTGTTTCCTTATTCATATCGGGCCATTCAGCTTCTGGTGGCTCAGGACATCCCAGGTATTCCATAGGCCCATATTCATCGGGGCATTGGTCTACATCGTCGGTTAACCCGTCGCCATCGGAATCGATCGGACAACCATATTCATCAACAGTAATACCAGGCTGAGTATCAGGACAAAGATCTTTAGGATCAATAACCCCATCACCGTCGGTATCGGGACAACCATTATATTTCGGAATTCCTGGTAAATCTGGGCAATCATCAATTTTGTCCATAATACCATCGCCATCACGATCGGGACAACCGTTAAACTCGGGCAACCCGGGATCATCAGGACAATCATCCTGATAATCAGGTATTCCATCTTTATCCCGATCTTTCGGGCAGCCTTTTTCATCAACTTCGACACCAAACGGGGTATCAGGGCACTCATCTTTATCATCGGTTACCCCGTCGCGGTCTTGATCGCCCGGGCCTCCAAGTTTTATTATTACCCCAACCCTTCCATTGATAAACTTATCGTTCTGCCTGTCAATAGCCACACCATCAAGCTCTTCAGTTGTCGCTAAATAACCACCAGCTTCTAAGAAAATACTGGTTCTGCGCGATATTTCATTTTTTATCCCAATCGAATATGTAAAAGCAAATTCATCGATAAAATGCTTAAAATCGGCTCCGTAATAATCATAACTATTCCCTTTGGTATTCCCAATCCAATAAGCAAAACCAGCACTTAACCATGGTTTCCATTTCGAAGAAGAAGACAAAAGGTAATCGTTACAAAATTTGTAATTAAAAGATACTGATGGTGCAATAAGGTTTCCATTTACTCGGTACATTGCAGTGTCAATGTTTCCTGAAAAACCTAAACGCTGGTAATCAACACC
>Ga0123335_1003105_pt1 | contig 23697 bp, 16 predicted proteins | sample BiotimSIPDNA_2_FD_89707 | JGI IMG/M metagenome (GOLD analysis project Ga0123335, IMG submission 89707) | Anaerobic biogas reactor microbial communites from Washington, USA - Biogas_R2 time_0 SIP DNA | ecosystem: Engineered > Bioreactor > Anaerobic > Unclassified | place: Washington, USA...
AAGCAAATTGAATGCCCAGGTTTTTCAGTTGATCAATTAGCGACTGAGTAAAATGCAGTCCAGCAGTCGGAGCCGCTACCGAGCCTTTCCGTTGTGCGTAAATAGTTTGGTATTCTTCTAACTTTACGTTTGGCGTTTTAATATAAGGTGGTGTCGGTGTGGTTCCATAATTAAAAAATATTTCATCTTCTTTTTCAGGTGGAAAAGAGGGACGAAGAAGCCACCAATCTTTTTCTCTTCCTTCTACTTGCCAAAAAATTTCTGGATGTTCCGGAAGGGAGAGAATGGTTCCTTCTTTAACCCGCCGGGAATGATTGAGCATACAAGCCCAGAGCTCTTGGTGCCGGTGCAGAAAAAGAATTTCAACTTTCCCACCAGTTGGATTCTTTTGAGTATAAAACCGAGCTGGAATCACCCGAGAATCGTTGATGACAATAAGGTCTTTAGGTTTCAAATAATGGCCCAAATCGAAAAACCTGCGGTGTTCAATTTCTTGAGAGAGGCGATTGATGACCATTAATCGGCATTGATCTCGCGGAACGACCGGTCGCTGAGCGATGAGTTCGTCAGGCAGGTGAAAATTAAATTGATCAGTTAAAATCATTTAAAACGAGCCTTTTTTATTTCACAACCAGGAAAATAATGAAACAATATATCCTGGTAGGAATATCCTTTCATAGCCATTCCCCGTGCTCCCCATTGGGAAAGACCAACCCCATGTCCATAACCTTTCCCTTTAAATAAGTAAACAGAATGAGTACGATAAGTAGTTTGGGGATTATCGGGAATTTCAAGAGCTTCCTTTTCTTCAAATTCCTCCACGGGGTTAGAAGGGGAAGGTTGGTTGATTTTTCTTGAATTTGATTTCTGCCTTTCTTGTTCTCGAAGGCTTAAGAAAGTCAAGATATCGTCAAGGTTCCAATCTTTATCTAACATTTCCCGATAGCCCGGATCTTTATCGTCGCTACCTGGGTTACCAGAAATTGGAGTTGAAGGTAACGGAGTCGCTTTGGGTTTTGGTGTCGGTCTGGACGGTAACATGGTTTTATTTATGGGGGTTAGCTCAAAATAAGTACTAGGAAGCCGGTCGTAACCCAAAGCTTCGCGAACTTTGCTCGCTGGAATTCGGTATCTCTTCAGTGTAGTCTGAATTAAAAATTCTCTTACTCGATGACTTCCGGAGTTTGGTTGTACTTGAACATCAACTATCGAACCTTGAATAAACCCAGCTCTTTGTAAAGATCGAGCCAATTCCTCCGAGCTGATTTCCAACTCCCATTGGGCGTGAGGAGAGTCGCTTTCCCAGGGAGATTCAACGCTCACCAAGTAAGGAACACTTCTCCCCCAAACATTTAAAGCCGAATCGGTATATCCCCCGCTCTCGGAATGGAAACAAACTCCTGCTGGTTGATTCTGGTAAGTAAGGATTAAACCTTTTATAGAATCTATCAGTTTATTGGTAATAGGATCTTCAGCATTTACTCCCCCATATACCTGGCAGTGTGATGAAGCACAAAAATCGCAACCTTGATCATGGTGACGACTTAAGTTTTTTACTGCATAGGTTCGGGCCGCAACAATCTGAGCTTTTACGGCTTCTTCAGGCCAATGTGGGTTTATTTCCATCTTAATCGTTCCTCGAATATAATCATCTAAATAAAGATGATTAATGACAATCAAATGTCCCTGTATATTTTTTAAAGTCAAAGACCCTCGATAGGGACGGTTATTCACCAGGATAAAACCCTTTCCCTGGGTCGTTACCCGGAAAGAAGAAGATACTATTTGTCTCTCTTCCCAAAACACTTTGGTCTTACTGGCAATAATAGATAGCTGCTCCTGGGCTGTTATCGAATAAACTTTTTTATCGATTTGAACTTTTAATCCAGCGGTAGAAGAAAGAATAACATCAGATTTACCATTGACAATACAAACTGTCACAATAAAATCATTTTGGGCCGAAATAGCTTCACCAAAAAAGAAAAATAAAAAAAATAAAAACATCAAGGGAATAACTATTTTCTTTTTATCCATCATGCCTTACCGCCTAAATATTGAGAAAATGAGTGTTAATATGATACTGATAACTATACAGGTCACCCAGGGGAAATAAAAGGTAACATTTCCTTTTTTCACAACAATGTCACCTGGAAGTCTTCCTAAACGTTGAAGAATTGGTATTTTTGGCAGAAACACCATAACCAAACCGATTATAATTAATACAACTCCAATAATTATAATGGTTTTTGCCCAAAGAGATATTTCCATAAACGCTTTTTGTCTCCTTCCCATAGACTGAAAATGCAACCACAATATTTTTGTCGATAAAGGTTCAATTCAACCGATCGATCTCGGCTGTTTCGATATAAGGGTTGGAAGTTCCTTTTTAAAAAAACCATATCGTTATTATGAGCTATTTGTTCACCGACCAGAAATATTTTTTCCTGATTCTGATAAGGGCTGATGGTGAGAGTGGTAGCAAAATGCTGGAAAGAGTTCCTTTTCCCCCATTCCGCCACCTTTTTTAATCGTAATCGGTAGCAGCCACTGCAACGATTGATTTCTGAGGAAATTGATTGAAAATAATCTGCCGGTTGGTAAGGAAAGGGAGTTAGTCCTTTCTGACCGGTCATTTCCAAATAACGGTAAAAACTTTCCATTCTCCGACAATATTCATCATAGGGGTGGATATTGGGATTATAAAAAAGAAAGGTGACCTCCCATCCCTCTTTCTCAAGTTCTGCCTGGATTCCTGCTGCACATGGCCCGCAGCAGGTATGGAGAAGAAGCTGCGGTTTATTCATAATAGCTTTTTCCCTTTAATATATTGATGGCCTTGAGGAGTAATCATCCTTCCTCGAGGGGTACGAATCAATAATCCAACCTTAATTAAGAAAGGTTCATAGACCTCTTCGACTGTAGCGGCATCTTCACCTAACATCATTGCTAAGTTGTTAATACCCACCGGTCCTCCATGATAGTGATCCAATAAAATCTTCAATAAATTTCGATCCATGCGGTTAAGACCCATATCATCAATTTCAAGACATTCTAAGGCGTCTCTTACCAACTCTTTATCAATTGCTGATTTTCCGTAGTATTGAGCAAAATCCCTAACTCTCTTTAAAATTCGGTTGGCTATTCGTGGTGTCCCACGAGATCTTCGAGCTACTTCTTCTGAGGCATCTTGATCAATCGGAATATTCATAACTGCTGATGAACGAAGAACAATAGCCGATAAATCACCTTGATTGTAAAAATCGAGTTTTTCAATGATACCAAACCGATTTCGTAAGGGCGCACTTAAAAGGCTGATGCGGGTCGTTGCTCCAATGAGTGTGAATGGAGGTAAACTAATTCTTACGCTCCTTGCACCTGGTCCTTTTCCGATTAAAATATCCAGAGCAAAATCTTCCATGGCACTGTAGAGAATCTCCTCACAAACTCTGGGGAGTCGATGGACTTCATCGATAAATAAAATATCTCGATCTGTTACTGTAGTTAGAATTGAGGCAACATCTCCTGAGCGGGTTAAACTAGGACCGGATAAATAGCGAATCGCGGCATTCATTTCGTTGGCTATAATTGATGCTAAAGTCGTTTTTCCTAAACCTGGAGGACCATGCAATAAAACATGATCAAGAGCTTCGGAACGTTGTTTTGCAGCTAACACAAACACTTTAAGGTTTTCAATGATCTGTTTTTGACCACTAAAATCCTCAAATGACAAAGGCCTTAACCTTTTATCTATTTCTTTATCCGAATCAGAAAAGAAGTTTTCCCTTAAATCGTTTTGATGAGCCATTAAATATTGAAAATTGCTAAATATAAAAATTTAAGCAATTATATTCAGTTCTTTAAAAATCTCATTAAGCCTGTTCATATCAAATGGCTTAGCCATATATTCATCCATACCTGTAGCTAAACATTTGTCTCTGTCGTTATCTAAAGTATTGGCTGTGATAGCTATAACAGGGGTATGTTTTTTTGTAGGCATCTCGTTTTCATACTTCCTTATTTGGAAAGTTGCCTCTAAACCATCCATTACAGGCATCATTATATCCATTAGGATAACATCATAGTCCTTTTCCCTGTACTTGTTAACAGCTTCAAGTCCATTATTCGCAATATCAACTTCATGGTTGAATTTTTTCAAACTAAAAGTTGTAATACGTTGATTTAAAATATTATCCTCAACTAACAATATTGATAAACTTTCTTTCATAGCTTATAAATCTTCCTCTCTCTTATTAACAATGAGCCTTTGCAAATATATACTTTTTAAAGTTAAAAATTAATTTAAAATTTTGATGTATTTAGCTTGTTGATTCTGTTGATAACTTATTTTTAAATTTTATCCCCATTTTCTTCAAACTTATATTAACAAAATTCTTTTTTTTTATTTTTTTGATAGCTAATATCTTATATTTTTTAATCAACAACTGTTAATATTTTTAAATTTATTTTTTTAATTCAATTAGCTGTTAATTTTGACTTCATATTTTTATAAGTATTCTTTGCATTTTGTTTTTTGAAATAAGTTAAAAAGTTTCTCTTACAAATTAAATTTATTTTCTAAAATTTATTTGTTCAAAAATAGTAAGTATGTTTTACCATTTTATTAACAGGTTAGAAACAATTTTATTTATTTGATGAACGTACATTTTTTTATGATGTTTCTTTTATTATTGTATGTTAATGTAAAGCTATGAAATCAGAATTAGATATTATTCTATATAAGTTAAATAAGTTTTCTAAAAAGTACTTTTTGAATCAGATTATTACTGGTCTAATGCTTTTTATTCTTGTTTCTTTTGTTTTTTGGTTAGTTTTCTTGGGGCTAGAATACTTTCTATACTTTAGTATTAATACTAAGTTTTATATAGTTACAAGCTTCTTTGTTTTCAGTATAATTTCATTTATTTTTCTTATTTTTTTACCTTTTTTGAAGTATTGTAATGTTTTGAAAGGATTGTCAAAAGGAAAAATAAATCAACTTATTACTCAATCTTTTCCAGATGTTAAAGATAAATTGATCAATATTCTTGAACTTTCATCTTCTGATACAGATGATGTTTATTCAAAAGAGTTGATTGTTGCCAGTATAAACCAGAAAATTACAGATATAAAAATCTTTGATTTTAACAAAGCTATTTCTTTTAAAAGAAGCTTTAAATTTTTGTACTTGGTTTTTGGTGCTTTTGTTCTTTCATTTCTCTTTTATCTAGTTAATCCAAGGGCTTTTAATGATACATCATATCGACTTATTAAGTATCAAACAACTTTTGAGAAACCATTGCCATATAAGCTTACTATTTTAAATGAAGATTTATCGGTAGGAAAAGGAGAAGATTTTACATTACATGTATCTATTGGTGGTTATAAAGAATATTCAGATGTCAATTTGATTATTTCCGGAAAATCTTTTTTAATGAAAAAAGATTCTACAAACTTTTATTCTTATAAATTCAATAATGTCAATAATGATTTGTTTTTTCAGATTTCAATAAATAATTATAATTCAAGTATTTATCAGTTAATTGTTCATGATAAACCTATTTTGACAAATTTTTCTGTTCAACTAACTAAGCCTGGATATACTCTTCAAAAGAATGAAAAAATAGACAATGTAACCGAATTTACTGTTCCTGCAGGAACTGTTGCTACTGTTGATTTTTCAACATTGAATACTGATTCTGTAATTTTGAGTGATGGCTCTTCTAAATTTTCATTAGATAATTCGAAAAAAAATATATTTATTTATAAAAAGCAAATAATTGATAATCAATATATAAATGTTAATTTGAAAAATTCAAATTTCTTTATTCCAGATTATTTAAAAATCAATTTTCAAGTTATTGAAGATCAATTTCCTTCTATTGGTGTTGTTAAATTGAACGATTCTATAGATTTTACACGAATTTATTTTCGCGGTAATGTAACCGATGATTACGGTTTTAGTAAATTATTATTTCAAATCAAGATTGGCGATAAAATTGATTCTACCTTCATTCTAAATATATTACCAAATGTTTCTACTCAGGAATTCTTTTATGCTTTTGATTTTAATTTATATAAATCAATCACTAAAGATTTATCATATTTTTTTGAAATATATGATAATGATGAAGTTAAAGGACCTAAGTCTGCTGTAAGCGAAACTTTTTATTTTAGTTTTCCTGAAGCTAATGAAATTGCTGATTTCCAAGATAAAATGTTTGACCAAATTGAGAATATTTTTCAAAATAGTATGAATTTTACTGATCAGTTGAAAAATAACCTTAACGAGGTTAAGAAAAAAATGCTCAATAGTGATTTGACAGAGTGGGAGAGAAAGGAAATTCAAAAAAATATATCTTCAATTAAAGGCAATTTGGAAGAAGAATTGAAAAACCTGATTGAAAAAAATGATGAAATGAATAATTACATGAAGTCATTTACTGAACAAGATCAGCGTTTAATCGAAAAACAACAGCAAATCAATGATTTACTCGAAGATGTTTTTTCTGATGAAATGAAAAAGTTGCTTGAAGATTTCAATAAAATGATGCAAGAGTTTAATAAAGACCAACTTAATAACTCAAAAGAAAAACTTGATCTATCGGTTGATGAATTATCAAAGCAATTGGATAGAAATCTGGAATTGTTGAAAAGAATGAAAGTTGAACAGCAACTTGATCAGTTTTCAAAGAATATAGATAATTTAATAAAGAAACAAGATTCTAATTTAAGCGAAGCTGATAAAAAGTTTGATACCAATAAATTGGCTTCTGATCAAGAAAAACAACAGAAAGATTTTGATCAATTAATGAAGGAATATAACGATATTAATAAGATTAATAACGAGTTAGAAGAACCAGTTAACTTATACGATTTATCTAATGAGAAAAATGAGATAAATAATGAGTTTTCTAAATCAAATGAGAATATTCGAAAAGAAAATAAGAAAAAAAGTCAGGAGTCTCTTAAAAAGAATAAAGAGAATCTTGATAATTTAAAGTTTATGATAGATCAGATGATTGAAGAAAATTTTGCTGAGCAAAACATGGAGAATCTTCAAGATTTGATTCAAATTCTTGACAACTTGGTGACATTTAGTTTTAATCAGGAAAAGTTAATTTCTTCAACAAATAAGCGAAATTTTAATGTGTTAGCACTTGTTGAACAGAAAAAATTAGTTAATGATTTTACTATTATCAACGATTCATTGTACTCATTATCCAAAAGAGAACCATCTATTAATTCTCAAATAAATAAGGAATTATTTGCAGTAAGAACTTATTTTGCAGGCATTGAAAATGATTTTGAGGATAATGCAATTTCCCAAATAAATGTAAATCAACAGAAAGTACTTACTTCAGTTAATAATTTGTCGTTATTTCTTTCAGAAGTTATAAAAAAATTACAGGAGCAACAGGCTAATTCTCAGCCTGGTAATAAAAATTGTAATAAACCTGGGAATAATCCTAATCCTAATAGTATGAAGTCATCTATGCAAAGTATGCAAAAGAGTTTGCAACAGCAGCTAGAGAAAATAATGCAAATGATGAAACAAGGTGACCAAGGTAAAGCAATGCAGAATGAATTAGGTAAGGCAATTTCTCAGCAAGAAGCTATGCATAATATGCTTCAGCAAATGATGAATCAAGGTCAGGTTGGGAGCAATGCTTATGAAACTTTAAAACAAGCCGATCAGCTTTTGGATAAAGTAAGAGAAGATATTTTGAGAAATAATATTTCTAATTCAACTATTGAACGTCAGAAACAAATTATGACGCGATTGCTGGAGGCAGAAAAGGCTGAAAATGAAAGAGATTTAGAAGAAAAAAGAAAATCGGACAGTGCAAAGGAACAATTCCTTAATAAACCTAATTCAGAGTTAGATGATGAACGTTTTCAAATTAACTATGAAGAGAAATTGTTAAAAAATAAATTAATTTTAAATACTTTTTATCAGTCTAAATTTCAAAAATATATGTTTACGCTTGATAGTATTAATGGAAAAGTTAATCAGCATAGCATCCTCGAAAAATAATCTCTATGAGGTTGATAATTTTTTGCAGTCTATATTTAGCGAGTATGGAATTGATAAGCGTATGCATTTTAATATATATTTAACTTTAAGTGAGGCTATTAACAACGCTATGCAGCATGGTAATCAATTTGATTCAACTAAATTTGTAAATGTTTATTTTTTTCAATCGAGTAGTTCTTATGAATTTATCATTGAAGACGAAGGTTCAGGATTTGATATTACTAAAGTTCCAGATCCCATAATTACTGAAAATATTAGAAAGGAATCGGGTAGGGGACTTTTTTTAATGAAAACATATACAGATAGTTTCGAGGTCATGAATAATGGAAGAATCGTTAAATTAATTTTTAATAAGCATTGTGATTAGTTTTTTTGAGCAAGAGTGTAAAAGACCACAACTTGATTATAGAAAAATAAAGAAGTGGGTTAAATTAGTTGTTGAACTACATAATTTCCGGTTAGGAGATGTTTCAGTAGTTTTTTGTTCAGACAGCTTTTTGTTGGATTATAATATTAAATATTTGAATCACAAATATTTAACTGATATTATCACTTTTAATTACAACGATACAAAAGTTATCTCTGGCGATTTATTTATAAGTATTGATACTGTCTCTCGTAATGCTGTTGAATATAATGTACCTGTTGATTATGAATTTTTACGTGTGATAATTCATGGTATTCTTCATCTAATTGGTTTTGATGATAAAAATGATGAGGATGTTTTAAAAATGAGAGAACAAGAACAACTTTCATTAGATTTATTTTTTTCTTTTCAGTAATTGATTTCAGTTACTTATCTATTTTTTTAAAATTATTAGAATGAAGTTTTCGTATGATGTAATTGTTGTAGGTGCAGGACATGCAGGGTGTGAAGCAGCAATGACAGCAGCTACTATGGGTTCAAAGGTTTTACTTATAACCATGGATATGACTAAGATAGCACAAATGTCATGTAATCCAGCTATGGGTGGCATAGCTAAAGGTCAGATTTTACGCGAAATTGATGCCTTAGGAGGATATGCTGGTATTGTCACTGATGAATCAACAATTCAATTCAGAATGTTAAACCGTTCGAAAGGTCCAGCCATGTGGAGCCCTAGGGCACAATGTGACCGAATGGTTTTTACAAAAGTTTGGAGACAGTATCTCGAACAGAATTTGAATGTAGATTTATGGCAAGGTATTGTTACGCAACTTATGTTTGATGAAAATAGAGTCACTGGTGTAATTTCAGATCTAGGAGTCCATTTTTATTCAAAAACAGTAATTTTAACAAATGGTACTTTTTTAAATGGTCTAATGCATGTTGGCCAAAATAAATTTCATGGAGGTAGAATTTCTGAGCCCGAATCCAAGTTTATTAGTGATCAACTTCATAATATAGGTTTTACTGTTGGACGAATGAAAACAGGTACCCCTGTTAGAATTGATGGTAGAAGCGTTGATTTCAGTAAGTTAACTGAGCAAGAAGGAGACAATGATTTTTATAAATTTTCTTTTCTTCCTGAGATTTCGTCAAAACTAAAACGCTTGACCTGTTATATTACTTATACGAATCTCAACACTCATAAAATTCTTGAAAAAGGCTTTGATGAGTCTCCAATGTTCGATGGAACCATTCAGAGCGTAGGGCCAAGATATTGTCCAAGTATTGAGACTAAATTGAAAACTTTTGCCGATAAAGATAAACATCAATTATTTTTAGAACCAGAAGGAGAAAACACTATAGAATTTTATCTTAACGGCTTTTCATCTTCTTTACCCTGGGAAGTTCAATTAGAAGGATTGAGGAGTGTCGAAGGTTTTGAAAATGTTAAAATTTTTAGGCCTGGTTATGCTATCGAATATGACTATTTCGATCCAACCCAATTAAAACATACTCTTGAGACAAAGCTTATTGAAAACTTATTTTTTGCAGGACAAATTAATGGCACTACTGGGTATGAAGAAGCAGGAGCTCAAGGTTTAATTGCTGGCATTAATGCTCACAATAAATGTTTAGGCAAAGAAGATTTTACTTTAGCCAGAGATGAAGCTTATATTGGGGTTTTAATCGACGATTTGGTTACTAAAGGTGTTGATGAACCATATAGAATGTTTACTTCCAGAGCTGAATATAGAATTTTGTTACGTCAAGACAATGCTGATGAACGATTAACGCAGAAAGGTTTTGATATTGGTTTAGCTTCACAACAAAGGGTTGATTTATTGAATGAAAAGATTACAAAGCGAAACAAATTAATAGATTTTGTAAAAAATTTTAGCGTTAAACCAGATCAAATTAATGATTTTCTTATTTCAAAAGATTCTGCTATTTTAAAACAAGGTGTCAAATTAATTGATATTATTTTACGACCTCAAGTTGGCTTAAATGAATTAATTGATGAGGTTAATGAATTGAAAGAATTTGTTGCTTCTTTTGGACAACGTAAGGAAGAGATTTTACATTCCGCTGAAATTCTAATCAAATATTCTGGTTATATTGAACGAGAAAAGTTAATTGCTGATAAATTTAAAAGATTGGATGATATTGTAATAGAAGATCGTTTTGATTATTTGTCGATAAATACTCTTTCGACTGAAGCACGAATGAAACTTAATTCAATACAGCCAAAAACTATTGGACAGGCAAGCAGAATTCCTGGTGTTTCTCCATCTGATATTAGTATACTTTTAGTAATGTTGGGACGATAGTTTCACGTGGAACATGATTATAAAAATTTGTGGAAATATTTACGACCATCAATTTGGCCATTTCAGAAAAGGTTCCATAACCTTTTCTGAAAAAATTATTTCGATTTATTTTGATGAAAATGTAGTTGGAGACAATTTTATTTTACCTGGATTAATCGATTCGCATGTTCATATTGAAAGTTCAATGATGTCGCCGGTGAACTATGCGAACGAAGCTTTACGACATGGTGTTGTCGCAGCTATTGCCGATCCGCATGAAATTGCTAATGTTTGTGGTCTTTCTGGTGTTGAGTATATGGTGAAGAGTGCATCATTATCGCCGATGAAAATTTTTTTTGGTGCTCCAAGTTGCGTTCCAGCTACTTCTTTTGAAACTTCTGGGTCTACTTTATCTTCAAATGAGATCTCTATTCTTTTCAAAAAAAATACTTGCTGGCATTTATCAGAAGTGATGAATTTTCCGGGAGTTATTGCACATGAAAAAGATGTTCTCGACAAAATTCAAATTGCAAGAGATTTTTATAAAATCATTGATGGTCATGCTCCGGGCTTACAAGCCGATTTATTGAAAGAATATGTTTCTTTTGGCATTTCAACAGATCATGAATGTACTTCAATAGAAGAATCAAAAGAAAAAATTGAGTTGGGAATGAAAATCCTACTTCGAAGGTCAAGTGCCTCAAATGATTTTCTCAATTTGATGGATCTTATTTCTTCAAACGAAGATGATGTTATGCTATGTACCGACGATTGTCATCCTGATGATTTACAAAATGGGTATATCGACGAGATGATAAAAGATGCTTTACAACGAGATTTTCCACTAAAGAAGTTATTAAAAGCAGCTACTTTTAATCCTGTTTTTCATTACAATCTACCAGTTGGAATTCTAAATATTGGTTCATTTGCTGATTTTATTGTAGTCGACTGTCTTGAAAATTTTACTGTTTTAGAAACCTATATCAATGGTGAATGTGTTTATAACGGAAATACTGTTATCTCTATTGATGAAAAAATATTGCCTGTTAATAAATTTTTTTCGAATAAGCTTACTTTAAATGATTTGAAGGTTTTAAATGACAAGCATTCTTTATTGAATGTTATTGAGATAATTCCTAATTCTTTACTTACAAATAAGCTTATATTGCCTATTGATATTACACAGCAATATATATTTTCCGACATAGAAAATGATATTCTTAAAATTGTTGTTTTAAACAGATATACAAAAGATAAACCTTCTATTGGTTTTATTAAAGGATTTGGAATTAGAAAAGGAGCGTTTGGTTCTACTGTTGCTCACGATTCTCATAATATAATTGTTGTAGGAACTGATGATTTTTCAATTTTAAGTGTAATTAATGCCTTGCAGCAGTCTCTGGGTGGATTAGCTTTTTTTAATGGTAATACAATAAATTTATTACCCTTACCTATCGGAGGTTTAATGAGCAATGAGTCTTGTGATATTGTCTCAGCTCAGTATAAATTATTAACGGATGAAGTTAAATCTGTTGGTTGTACATTAAAATCTCCTTTTATGACTCTAGCTTTTATGTCGCTTTTAGTAATACCTAAACTTAAAATTGGTGATCGTGGCTTATTTGATGTTGATTCTTTTAGTTTTACCGAGCTTTTAATGTAGTTATGCATTATAACTCTCATCTCAAAAATTTAGTTTCTGCCTTACCGCACGAACCAGGAATTTATCAATATTTTGATAAAGATGGGACGATTATTTATATTGGTAAAGCTAAAGACTTAAAAAAACGAGTTTCTTCATATTTTACAAAAACTCATGATAATAGGAAAACTGCAATTCTTGTTCGTAATATTATTGATATTAAAACTATCGTTGTAGAAACAGAACAAGATGCATTAATCCTTGAAAATAATCTAATCAAAAAGTATAAGCCAAGGTACAATATCATGCTTAAAGATGATAAAACGTATCCTTGGATTTGTATAAAGAACGAATCTTTTCCACGCGTTTTTCAAACAAGACGTATTGAAAGAGATGGCTCTTTATATTTTGGTCCATTCACATCAGTAATGTTGGTTAGAACTTTGTTAGAGTTGTTTCGGCAGTCTTATAAGTTGAGAAACTGTAACTTACAGCTATCAGAAGCCAATGTTTCACGTGGAAAATTTAAAGTCTGTTTACAGTATCATATTGGCAATTGTCTTGGGCCTTGTGAAAATTATCAAAATGAAGAGTCGTATAATAAATCTATTGAAGAAATAAAAAGCATTCTTAAAGGGAATATTGGTTCGGTAATTTCAGGGTTGAAAACAGCCATGAAAAAATATTCAGAGGAGTTAAACTTTGAAGAGGCACAGCAGATAAAATTACGTCTTGAAATATTGCAAAACTATCAGGCAAAGTCAACTGTGGTAAGTCCGACAATTCAAAATGTAGATGTTTATTCTTTTTTACGCGACGATCAAACCATTTATATCAATTTTTTAAAAGTTGTTAGAGGAAGTGTAATTCATTCTTTTACTCTCGAAATTAAAGAAAAAGTAGAGGAAAATGATGAAGACATTTTACTTTTTGGTATAACTGAAATACGGCAGCGAATCTTCAGTAATGCAACAGAATTCATCGTTCCATTTAAACCTTCTTTTCAACTTGAAGGGATAAAGTTCACCATACCGCAACGAGGAGATAAAAAAATGTTGCTCGAATTGTCGGAGAAAAACGTGAAATATTATGTGCTTGAAACGAAAAAAAATAACTCATTACTAAAAAATGAAAAGCCATCCGAACGGATCCTTAAAACAGCTCAAAAGGATTTAGGCTTAAAAGAACTTCCTTTCCACATCGAATGTTTCGATAATAGCAATTTACAAGGAACTAATCCTGTAGCATCATGTGTTGTTTTTAAAAATGCAAAACCAGCAAAAAAGGAATATCGACATTTTAATATTAAAACAGTTGACGGGCCAAACGATTTTGCTTCGATGGAAGAAATTGTATTCCGCCGTTACCGTCGCCTGCTTGACGAAAATCAACATTTGCCAAATCTTATTATAGTTGATGGTGGAAAAGGACAATTGGGTTCAGCGATGAATGCGTTAGAGAAACTGGGACTTAGAGGGAAGTTACCTATTATAGGCATAGCTAAACGGCTCGAAGAAATTTATTACCCTGGAGATCCTGTACCGTTATATATCGATAAAACTTCTGAAACATTAAAACTTATTCAGCAAATGCGCGACGAAGCCCATCGTTTTGGAATTACTCATCATAGAGATAAAAGATCGAAGGCAATGATCGTTTCAGAACTTGACCAAATAAAAGGAGTAGGAGAGAAGACAAAAGAACTTTTATTGCGTCAGTACAAATCAATTGAAAACATTAGAACGGCAGATTTTGTTGAAGTTGAAAATCTAATTGGGAAATCTAAAGCGGTGCTTTTGAAAGAGTATTTTTCAAAAGAGATTAGTAAATTATAATTATTAAAAGGGCAGGTCAAATTTCTTTAAACCTGCCACTTTCTGCTTAGATCCCCACTTACTCCCGAACTAAATGTTGTTGTATTTAGTGTTAATTTTTAAACCCATTCTTCACTAAGTAATTCTCCGCGAATCGACATGACAATTGCTTTAACCGGAACTCGTCGCGAACACATTTGTCGAGCCTCTTCAACAAGCCTAAGCAACCCACCACAGCAGGGCACTTCCATCATCATCACAGTTATTGTATTTACTTTTGCTTTTTCTATCAGCATGGCAATTTTATTTATATAACTCTCAGTCCCATGATCAAGTTTTGGGCATGCAATAATCAAGCTTTTGTTTACAAGCCATTTACTGTGGAAATTTTCTACCGAGAAAGCGGTGCAGTCAGCTGCAATCAACAAGTCAGCATTTTGAAAATTTGCTGCCATTGGATTAATCAAATGAAGCTGAACCGGCCAATGGGTTAATTGTGATGGTTGATCGTTTGATAAAGGACTTACCATGATTTTTTTAGGAGAAAATGAAACTGTTTTAGACCCAGGACAACCACCACTTGTACATGCCGATCCCGTTACTGGCTTATTATCAAGTATCTCATCTAGAACCTCGTCCATATCGAAGTCGAGTTCGTCTCGGTTTTCTTCCAAAAAATTAATTCCATCGCTAAGAAATCCGGTTTCGTTGTGCTCTTTTAGATGCTTTAAATGGGCAATTACAGTGTTTTTGCCTTTTTCCACCATTTCTTTTAACACTTCAATTTCGTTATATGGGACAGCTTCGCGCTTTTCAATAGAGATTGCGCCTTCGGGACAATGCCCTATACAGGCACCAAGTCCGTCGCACATAAGTTCACTTACTAATCGGGCTTTACCATCGATGACTTGCAAAGCACCTTCGTGGCAATTTGGAATGCAAATTCCACAACCATTACACAATTCCTCATTAATTTTTACTATTTCGCGCAGCATACTTTTCATTTTCAATTCCTTTACAAATCTAAGTGCAATGCTTCTCTTGAATTGTCACAATTGTTACATTTGAAGAAAAAAATTGTGGAAATAAAACTTAGCGAAATACCACTTTTCAAAAATGTACAAGAATCTGATATTCAGATGCTTTTGTCTGGCATAGTATTTCAGCGAAAAACTTATGCTGAAGGTTCAATGGTTGTTAGCCAGGGCGATGAATGCAATAGGCTGTTGCTTTTGGTAGAAGGAACGGTGAAAGGTGAGATGATTAGTCCGGCAGGGAAAAGTTTGAAAATTGAAGATATGCAAGCCCCGTATGCATTGGCAACTGCTTTTTTATTTGGAAAAAGTTCAATCTTTCCGGTGAATATTATTGCAGTTACTGAAGTTAGTTTCATCATAATTCAAAGACAGGAAGTAATAAGGTTATTTCAAAAGAGCGAACAAATATTACTGAACTATCTTTCGATTATTTCGTCGCGAGCTCAATTTCTTTCTGAAAAACTTCGTTTTCATTCGTTTAAATCACTAAAAGCCAAAATTGCCTTCTATCTTATAAAAGAAGCAGGTAAAGACAATTCATTCAGGCTATTACAGTCTCAAAACGAATTAGCAGAATTGTTTGGTGTGGCAAGGCCTTCGGTGGGACGGGCATTTCTTGTATTACAAGAGGAAGGCTTGATTGACATTCGCTATCGGCAAGTAGAAATTTTGGACCGAAAGCGTTTAATTGAATATTGTAACGAATAATAGACCCAATGATAAAACTTGTATTTGCAACAAATAACCAGCACAAAATCTACGAAGTACGAAATATGTTAGGCGAAAATTTCGAATTGGTCAGTCTGGATGATATAGGTTGTACCGAAGAAATTGCCGAAACGAGTAAAACCCTTGAAGGAAATGCTTCACAAAAGGCACATTATATATACGATAATTATGGACTTAACTGTTTTGCCGACGATACAGGGTTGGAAGTTGAAGCATTAGGTATGGCTCCAGGGGTTTATTCAGCACGTTACGCGGGCCCACAGCGGAATTCGATCGATAACATGAACCGATTATTAGCTGAACTCGATAAAATAAAAAATCGAAAAGCCCGTTTTAGAACTGTTATTTCATTAATTATTAATGGAAATGAAATGCTTTTTGAAGGCATAGTCGATGGAGAAATCTTGCATCAGCCAATTGGGCAATTAGGTTTTGGTTATGATCCTATTTTTAGACCTGAAGGATTTTCGACCTCCTTTGCCGAAATGGATTTAGTGTTAAAAAATTCAATTAGTCATCGCGGAAGAGCTTTCGAAAAATTGATTCATTACTTAAAGAATAACTACATTATATGAAGCATATTTACTTATTAACCATTGTTTTGTTGTTTGCATTTTCAGGATGGTCGCAAATAGCACCCGGCTCTTGGGATTATCATCTTAATGTGTCGAAAACCCAGAAAGTTGTTCAGGCCGGACAGAAAATTTATTTCATGAGCAAAGGGGGAATATATTATTTCAACAAGAAAGATAATAGCATTGAAACTTTAGACAAAACAGATAACCTTTCAGGTTTCGACTTCACAGCAATAGCTTATAATGAAACCACTAAGTATTTAATAATCAGCTATTCAGATGCAACAATCGACATTGTAAAGGAAGACGGTACTATAGTTCCAATATTTGATATTAAAAGAAAGGCCATTACAGGTGACAAACGTATTTGGAACATTCATAATTACAACGAGTTTTGTTATTTGGCCTGTTCGTTTGGAATTGTTGTTGTCAACCTTAAGAAAATGGAAATCAAAGATTCGTATATTATCGGAGAGGGAGGAAACAACGAAAATGTATTCGATGTTGCCGTGGTTGACGATTATATTTTTGCTGCAACGAACGAAGGAATAAAACACGCCCCGCTGAATGGTGTGAACTTGCTCGATTATTCTACATGGACATTGGTCGAAAATCCGTTTTTACCACTTCAACCATACCACAATCTCGAGGTTGCAGGTAATCGATTATGGGCTGTTCATAACAGCGAAGTGTGGCACGGCGATAAAACGTATAGTCGTCATGCAGCCGATTTGTGGTATCCTGAAATTCAAGATCAATTTATTATCCATGATTTGAAGCTTACTAACGGTTATATAGTTTATGCAGCAGCAAATTCATTCCTCGATGGTTCTGGAAATGTTAAGTACGAACACTACGTTCAGCTTTACGATGAACTGCGAAAGAGTATTATTAAAATTGATAAGTATTCTTTTTCAACCGATAAGGTGGGTATTAAGCCTTCGTCGGCCATTGTTGATAATGACGGTACTGTGTGGATTGCCGACGAGAATTATGGAGCTGTTCGTTATGAGAATGGAATTTTTACACAGCTTACCCCTCAGGGACCGTTCGACAATAACGTACTTTCGTTATCGTTTTCCGACGGAACTCTTTGGGCTGCATCAGGGGGAAGAAATACAGCATGGGGCAATATGTTCTTCGATTTTAATGTAAATGCTTATGCTGATGGGAAATGGAAATGGTATAACCAATCGACCGGTGCCGTTGATCCGGGCTTTTATGATGCCATTCAAGTTCTTCCTGTTCCTGGAGACCCGAATCATTTTTTTGTATCCACCCTTGGATTTGGTATTCTTGAGTATGAAAATGGCTCTTTGAAAAAAATCCATAATGACAAGAATTCAAGTTTGCAAAATATTTTTCCGGATGATAACTACGTGAGAATCGGAGGGATGGCTTTTGATTCTAAAGGAAATCTTTGGGCAAGTAATTCAGAAGTTGCGCGTAGCCTTCATAAATACTCTCCCGATGGGAAATGGCAAGGTTTTGTCCTTGAAGAAATAATGAATTCATTCGATATGGGATCACTTCTGATTACCCAAAACGATGATATTTGGATGATTATTCCACGAAATAAAACCCGTGGAATTTATGTGATGAGCAATGATGGTAAACAGACAAAACACCTAGATGTTTCATCGTTGTTTATTGGTCGGGACAATAATGGGAAAGAAGTTACTGTTCCAACTTCGATGAACGATGTGTATTCTCTTGCTCAAGACCTAGATGGCGAGGTTTGGGTTGGCACTTCAAATGGGGTAACCGTGTATAGCCAGCCTGAAAATGTTTTTACCGAAGATAAATTTTACTCTTCTAACCCAAGTATCGATTTAAATGATGGAATTTATCATCCTCTTCTCGAGAATTTTACGGTAACATCGATCGTCGTCGATGGAGGTAATCAGAAGTGGTGCGGTACGCGTGGCAACGGATTGTTCCTTATTTCTGACAACGGTGAACAAGAACTTGAGCATTTCACTACCGAGAATTCACCAATTATTTCAAACAATATTAATAGTCTGGCTTACGATGGGGCTACTGGAATGCTTTATATTGGCACCGACATGGGGATTGTGTCATATCGCACAAAATCAACTACTTCAAATTCAAAATTCGGGAAAGTTTACGCATACCCAAACCCGGTTAGGGAAAATTACACGGGCGATATTTACATTACTGGTTTAGTATACAACACGAATGTGAAGATAACTACCACTAGCGGACGTTTGGTTTATGAAACCACTTCGGAAGGCGGACAAGCGGTTTGGAATGGTAAAGATTTGGCTGGAAACCGAGTGCATACCGGTGTTTATCTTGCTTTTTGTTCTTCGCCCGACGGTAATCAGTCGGCCGTAACAAAAATCCTTTTCATACGATGATAACCAGCACAAAAGCCATTGTTTTACATCAGGTTAAATATGCCGAAACCAGTATAATAGTTACTTTATACACTGAAGCATTTGGCCGCCAGTCGTATATAGTGAATAGCATCAGAAGTGCGAAATCGAAACAAAAGATGGGCTTGTTACAGCCCTTGTTTCAACTCGAAATTGAAGCGTACCACAAGCCGGGCCGTGGAGTTCAGAGGATAAAAGAGTTCCGTGCAGATTATGTTTATCAGTCTGTTCCTTTTGATGTTACCAAGCGTTCGGTTTCGTTTTTTTTGGCCGAAGTTATGTTCAAAGTGTTGCGTAGCGAAGAGAGCGACAATGAGGCCTTTATTTTTATACAGGATTCGCTACAGTTTTTCGACCAAATGGCACATGGGGCGGCTAATTTTCACCTGTGGTTTATTGTCAATTTATTGAAATACCTTGGCTTGCAACCGAACAATAACTTCAATGAAAACTATCGGTGGTTCGATATGAAAAATGGCCGATTTTTACTTACCAGGCCTTTACTTCCGCAGACCCCCGATGCTGAGTCTTCCTGGATATTGTCGGTCTTATTTTCTCATTCGCTTGAAACGCTTCATCAATTAGAGTTGAACGGAAAGCAGCGAACCCGCTTGCTAGAGTTACTTCTTGAATATTATGCAATTCATCTCGAGCAAATTGGAAAAATTAATTCTCTCGATATTTTAAAAGAGTTGTTCTACTGAGAAGATCGGCACAAAAAAAGGTTATCGGGAAATTCCGACAACCTTTTGAGAAATTGTTTCCTAAAATATGCTATACTTTTCCAGTAATCGATGAAAGCTTTTGATCGATTTCTTTAATCAAATCTTGTCGTTTGTAAAATTCGGCAACCCTTATTAATTCTTTCATAATCGAAATTTCGCGGTTAATGTCGCGTTGATAGCTTTTTACAAAATCTGACCCAAGCGACAGGAAGAAATCAATTTTTTGGAAACCCGAGGCTGCAATAGTTTTCATCAGTTCATCACCCTTGTTTATGTCTGACAATGAATACCATACTGAAGAAATAAGGATGTCGTAATACGAAACCTCGTATTTATCGATTGGCAAAATCGAATATAATTCTTCAATGACTTGCCTTGCTTTATCATTTTTTCCTTCTTCGTTGAGCTTTTGGGCGAGCAGGTAAAAATTGTTTTTCAATTGAATAACATCGATCGTGTTTCTTAACGTTTCATCGACCAGGATGTTTTTGTTCAAATTTCCCCATGAAAACTGATTCATCAACCGGTTGTACAAAATGTCGGAATTGATCATCGGTTCTCCGCTATTGTTTCGCAGAGGCACCAAACGATAGGCAAATCCTTCGTTTTGGAGGTACTTTTCAAGTTTAAGCCCCGATGTGTTCACCACGCTTAAATCGAAGTAAATTGGGCGCTCCCAGTCGTTGTGGGCAAGCATATCGAGTATGGCAAGGTCGCTCTTCGAAATATACGAGCCAGGAATGTTTATGATGATTGAATCTTCAATTTGTGAAGCTTTATCGGCTGAAACGGTTCCTGTTGAAAGTACTTTTTGCTTGTTTACCATCATTTTCAGTTGTTTTGATGGAAGATAGCTGTATAGTGTGCCGCTTTGTGTACGAAGTTTTGTTCGTGGGTCGTCGCTAAGGACTAAGTCTAATGCTTGCGATATGTCAACCGGCCTCTTAATGTCGTCGCGAACAAAAACAGAGTTTCGTACCTCGTTTTCATATTTCGAGTTATCCATTGAAATGGGCAAGGGGTCTGAGCTGTACACTTTTCTTTTCATTTGGTCGATATACCAATCTCCATTTAACAGGGTAACATTGCAGATCCTTACATCGGGACGAGTGTTTTCAACATCCTGGACATACCAAAGCGGAAACGTGTCGTTATCGCCATAGGTGAAAAGTATGGCATTTTTTTCGCACGAATTAAGGTAGTTTTTCCCCATGTCGCGGGCTACATATCGTTGCGACCGGTCGTGGTCGTCGAAATTTTCAACAAGCACTAAAATTGGGACAATTGATGTTACACCAAGTACGATTGGCATAGCAAGTTTTGACCGTTTCTGCAAAAGCTCGTACAAAGCCAGCACTCCTATTCCAATCCATATCGCAAAAGCGTAAAACGATCCGGTATAAGCATAATCACGTTCCCGGGGTTGATAAGGGGGTTGGTTCAAATACAGGACTATCGCAATACCTGTCATGAAGAAAAGCAGCATAACAACCCAAAAGTCTTTTTTGTGTTTTCTGTAATGGAAAAACATACCAAGTAGCCCAAGCAGAAAAGGTAGCATAAAATAGCGGTTTGTTGTTTCTGCATTGGCCATAGGGGCGGGTTGGGTGCCGTTATGCCCTAATCGAATTTTATCAATAAACCCAATTCCGGTAAGCCAGTTCCCATTGAGCACATCGCCATGACCTTGGTTGTCATTTTGCCTGCCTGAAAAGTTCCACATAAAATACCTGAAATACATGTGGTTTAGTTGATAAGAGAAGAAAAATCGTAAGTTTTCAGTAAATGTTGGAATAGTTTCTTTCTCTCCATTTATCGTTACAGGTTTTCCTTTTATTTCGCCCCACATTTTATACCCGCTTTCGTGGTTAGTCGATTGCGAGCTGTACATTCTTGGAAAAAATGTTTTAAACCGGTCGTCATATTTATAATTTGGCGAACCTTCTATTTTTACGTATTTGCCGTTTTTGGGGTAATAAACAGGGTCTCCCTTTTCAACAGCAATAGCGGGAGCATTGAAATAGTATCCTGTAAGTAATGGGGTTGTTCCATATTGTGCCCGGTTGAGGTATTTCATTAATGTATAGGCATTTTCGGGGTTGTTTTCATCCATTGGAGGATCGGCTTTCGAGCGGATCATAACTACCGCATACGAAAAATAACCCATCATTATCAGCACAAAAGCAACCATCGAGAGGTTCAACATCGGTTTTTTATGCTTGTGAGAATACCTGATTAACGCAACCGTAACTCCTACTATTAGGAGAATGAAAAAAAGTAATCCTGAATTGTATGGAAGTCCAAAGGAATTGACAAACAGTACTTCAAATTTCTGGGCTATCGTTGGTGTACCTTGAATTATTCCCCACATAATGAACGCAATGATAATAGCCGAAACGGAAAGTGTGGCAATAATCCCTTTTGTACTTGGGGTATATTTTTTAAAATACCAGATTAATGCAATAGCAGGAATTGCAAGCAGATTAAGCAGATGAACTCCTATCGAAAGTCCGACCAAGTATGCAATAAGGATAATCCATCGATTTGAGTATTCTTGTTCGGCAACTTCTTCCCAACGGAGTATGGCCCAAAATACAACGGCTGTAAATAACGACGATAAGGCATAAACCTCAGCTTCGACGGCCGAAAACCAAAATGAATCGGTAAATGCAAAAGTCATTGCACCAATAACACCGGCGCCAATTCTTACATATTCAGAAAAAGGCGACTCATTTTCTCCATGAATTTTTTTTGCGAGCCTGACTATTGTCCAGTAAAGAAACATAACAGTTGCCGCACTCGCCAACGCCGAGAGTGCATTTACCATGAAAGCCACATTTGAGGGGTTTCCGGCAAATATCGACACTACGCGGGCAATGATCATGAATAAAGGTGCCCCGGGAGGATGACCTACTTGCAGTTTGTACGAGGCTGCAATAAACTCGCCGCAATCCCAAAAACTAACCGAGGGCTCAAGGGTAAACAGGTAGATGATGAAGGAAACAACAAATGTTGCGATTCCTACAAAAATGTTGAGCGATTTAACAGATTTCATGGATTCTTGTAAAAGATTTCAGCAAATATAAGCTGATTATGATTAAAATGGTGCTCATTTAGGATTTGTTAAGAAAAGAGCAGGTGGAAAACATCCATTTTTTGCAACTTTCCATTTATTGCATTCTTGCATTATCTTTGCCCTCCATTATTTAACCTTTTGAGGCAAACACCTTTCGTGACCTTTGTGAACAACCATAGAGTTCTTCGTGTTTAGCCTCATTTGAAATCGAAAGTAACTATGACAAAAGATATTCGCAAAGAGCTGGAAAAGCGTGTGTTGGTGCTCGATGGTGCCATGGGCTCGCTTATTCAAACCTATAAACTCACCGAGGCCGATTACCGAGGCGAGCAATTCAAAAACGCCCCCAAAGATCAAAAGGGTAACAACGACTTGCTTAGCATTACCCGCCCCGATGTAATCAAAGAGATTCATGCCCAGTATTTTGAGGCGGGTGCCGATATTGTTGAAACCAACACCTTCAACTCTACCACCATTTCAATGGCCGACTACGGCATGGAAGACCAAGTGTACAACATCAACGTAGCGGCGGCCAAACTAGCGCGCGAGGTGGCCGATCAATTCAGCACGCCCGAGCAACCGCGTTTTGTGGCCGGATCCATTGGGCCTACCAACAAAACCTGCTCCTTGAGCCCCGATGTGAACGACCCCGGCTACCGTGCCATTTCGTTCAATGAGCTGAAGGATGCCTACAAAACTCAGGTGGAAGGTTTGATCGATGGTGGTTCAGACCTGTTGATGGTCGAAACCATCTTCGACACACTGAACGGTAAGGCTGCCCTCATGGCCATTGAAGAAGTTTGCGAAACCCGCAACATCGATATGCCCGTGATGATTTCGGGCACCATTGTCGATGCCAGCGGCCGCACGCTTTCAGGCCAAACCGTTGAGGCATTTCTAAATTCACTTTCGCACGTTAAACCGCTTTCCATTGGGCTGAACTGCTCGTTGGGAGCTAAAGATATGAGGCCGCATATTGAAACACTTGC
>Ga0123335_1003108_pt1 | contig 23677 bp, 22 predicted proteins | sample BiotimSIPDNA_2_FD_89707 | JGI IMG/M metagenome (GOLD analysis project Ga0123335, IMG submission 89707) | Anaerobic biogas reactor microbial communites from Washington, USA - Biogas_R2 time_0 SIP DNA | ecosystem: Engineered > Bioreactor > Anaerobic > Unclassified | place: Washington, USA...
AATTATGTTCCTTTAAAATTGTGATACAATTTTAACCAATTCTTCTGCTCTATGTTTGGCAGTATGTTGTGACAAGCATCTTTTTCTGGCTTGCATTGCGATTTTCAGGCGTTCTTCATCACTCATTTCAATTATTTCCACAACTTGCTGTGAATTTTCAGCTATCAAAATTTCCTCTCCCGGAATAAAAAAATTATCCAGTCCGTCCCACCAGTCACTTATCACGGCGACGCCACAAATTGCAGCTTCAAAAAGCCTTCCAGACGGACAAAATCCGTTTTTAGCCATAGCTTCTCTTGTAATATTCAGAGTAAATTTGCTTGAACAGTAGAAGGATGGATGGTCTGGAGGAGCAATGTGCTCATAATAACAGATGTTTTCACTCCATGGGAAATCATTAGGATACATAACCCCTCCCAGAATGAATCTTTTTTGAGGTACTTTTTTTGCGGGTTCAACGAATAATTCAACCAGTTTTTTTTGGCGGTCTGCTGCGAATGTTCCCATATACGAAAGGTCTCCGTTATAAATTTTCAAAATGTCAGATGGAAAATGAGTCTCTGAATCGGCACACCCATATAACGGAAATACTGAACTTGCCCCAAGTACTGATTTTAACTTCCCGAGTACTGCACCTCCTGTAAAACTCAAAATGCAGTCGTACATGCCTAAACCTTTATCAGGAATATAAGGCGGCCACGAATTGTTTTCTATACTTTGCAATGTGACAGGTGTATCCAGATCATAAAATATTTTTAATATACCGGTCATATTCTCAAGCGATTCTGTTACTGAAGCTGCATCGGGGCAATATGAAGTCACAATTGCAACATCAGCGTATTTAAACCTTATTCTTGCAGTAGTTTCAACCTGTATCCAGTTTTCATACAGTATTAACTCCATTCCATCAATTACTGTTAAATCCCTGTTGGAAGCATAATACTGAACATCTTTTTCAAAAAAAGTAATCCGGTGTCCCATACCTGCCAATGCCCGTATCAACCCTCGCCAGATTGTAGCATGACCATTTCCCCATGAAGAACTTACAGATAACCCAAAGATGACAAATGTCATTTCAGTCTCCCGACAGTTAAAAACGTGTTTTACTGAATTTTTTCAGATTTATTCCTCTGATTTCAACAAGGTCGTGATACATTGACAAAATACTGATTGAAGCTGTCGTGATTGTTATACGATGAAACATATCCAGAGAAATACCCAGATAATGGGCAATAACAGATTTTATTGGATCATTATGACTTACCAGAACCAGGGTCTTTCCCTGGTGTTTTCTAAACAGTTCTTCAATCAATTTGACCATTCTTGCTTCGACTTCAACCATCAATTCACCATCAGGAATAATTGTTCCGTTTCTATAGGAATGGAATTGCTTCCACTCTGGATCGGATTCCAGATCTGCAAATTTTTTTCCGGTCCAGTTTCCAAAATTGATTTCAACAAGAGGATCACATTTCTGAATTTCAATTGATCTATTTTGGGCGATTATATTTGCAGATTCGACTGTTCTGTCAAGAGGGCTTGCGTAAATGGCATCTATTTTTACATCAGCAAGGGATTCAGACAGTTTCTTCATTTGTTCGACTCCCTCGGGGCTCAAGTGTACATCCGGAAGTCTTCCAGGAACTCTCTGAGCCATGTCTATATTTCCATGCCGTATAAGTAAAATATCTGTTTTCACGATATTTTCAATCCGATGTTCACAAATAGACCTCTCGACCTCTTTGCTTAACAACTGTTAACCTGATTCATTTCTGCCAGAAACGAATAAATCAGGTGTTTACATGAGTCATTTTATACTATTCAGATTCATGTTTTATCGGTTTTATATTTTGAGTCAATGACATACCTTTTCACGATATCAACTGCAAACTGAGCGAATTCTTCTGGATAAATCGGAGGACTTGTAACTGTTGCCCGTTTTCCCCTTGATGGTGGAGTAAAACATAATGTTATGGTCGTATCAAAATCCTTCAACTTTTCCATTTTGAAATCAAACCACTTTGTTGCATCCTTTCTATGCCAATCTGCCCAGCTAATTCCGGTTCTAAGTTTTCTGACTCCCAGTTTTTTCAACCATTCAATTGCAAACAACAATCTGTGATCCTCATAATGAAACCACTGGCAAATACCCATTCCTGGATCAAAATATTTTATCGCCTGTTTTGGCTTTCCATTTGCATCTATCAGTCCCATGTAAAAATGACGGTAATATGCGCTCCCTTCACTTTCCCTGTGCCGTGTTGTAGCTTCCCAGGTTGGTGGAAGATCCAGAAGGCTATACCAGAAAATATTGGGTACCAGGTTCATAAGAAGTTCGTTCGTTCGCTTTAATCCAAAAACTTGTACTTCCTCAGCCCCGAAACTTGATGCACCAACTTCCGTAACCCATATCGGAAGCTGACATATATTTCTTATCTGCTTTACTTTTTTGGGCCATTCATCTATCATCCAGTGATTCCAGTCCAGCGGAAAACCATGTATTGCAACAGCATCATAATATTCCATTAATCCATAGCTTGCCAAAAGTGATATAAATTGTGGATCTATAGGTGATATCCCCCCCAGTATAATTTTGACAGTTGGCGCAACCGACCGGATACTTATTGCAGCGATTCTGGCCATTTCTGAAAATTCTTTCCATTCAGGATCAATCGTAAAATCCCAATGTGAAAGATTATTTGGTTCATTCCATATTTTTATTGCTTCTACCATACCCACTCCAATTTACAGCAGCAATAAAATCCTTGCCTTCTCTAGTTTTCCAAAAGCCGGAATCTAATGATGCAGAAGTTTTTGATGCCAATCAGTCAAATACCTATTTTTTGTAAACAATAGATTTATACAACAGATTATGTTGCTTCCTTCTTCTGGCTTCATGCACATAATTTTCCAGTTCTTCTGCCCTGTGTGATGCGGTATGCCTTGACATTACTTTCTTATGCGCACGAAGACCTGTTTTTATCCTTTCATCCTCGCTCATTGAACACAGATAACGGAGAGTGTGTTCCCGGGATGAACTTAAAAGTATTTCATCATCAAGTGAAAAAAAAGTACTTAACCCCTCCCAGTAATCACTTATTACAGGAACAGCACACGCCGCAGCTTCAAATAATCTGACACTTGGTGCATATCCCGCCTGTACCATATCTGCCCTGGTAATATTAAGAGTAAACCTTTGTGAATTATAGAACTCGCGATGTTTTTTTGGGGGGATATGTTCAAAATGAGAAATATTTTCAGGCCATGACAGTTTTTCCGGGTATTGTGGACCTGCAATAACAAATCGCCCCCGAGGCCATTTCCTTGCTGATTCAATAAACAGTTTTTCGAGATGTTCCTGCCTGTCTTCACTGTATGTACCCATATATCCAAAGTCATATTGTGCATCCATTTTTTCGGGATAATACAGTGAAGGATCTACAGAACAATACAATGGTCTTGCCATAGGAGAACCATAAAGTTTTTCAATTATCTCCAGCACCGGTCCTCCTGCAAATGATAAATACAGATCATAACTTTGAACAAGTTGAGGTGTCAGATACTCATAATTTCTCTTTAACAGTTTTGAAACCGTCACGGGTGTATCTATGTCATAGAATGCAGTCAGCCCCCTTGCAGTATTTGTTACCCACTCTCCAACAACAGCACCTTCCGGTACATATGAACCAACAACTACCAGATCAGCTCTTTTGACGACATGTTCGAATTTACTTTTCAGTTCATTAAACGATTTGTATAAACATACAGAAACATAAGGTGGATTTACCAGATCCCTGTTTCCTGCATACCATGGCATATCATGTTCCAAAAAAAGAATCTTATGTCCCCGTGATGCTAATGCTTTTGTCAACCCCCTGTATGTAGTTGCATGACCGTTGCCCCATGAAGAAGTTATTGTCAATCCAATGAAAACCATATCAAACGATGTCGTCATAATCACTGAACTGCCTCCCTGTTCGTTTCTTTACAGTTTTCTAAAACTTTCTCCACAAGTTGAGCTCTGTGTCTGTATGTATGCTCGGACAGTACCCGTTCTCTTGCTGCCTTTCCTATCTGTCTGGCATCTGTTAAAGTAAGATCCTTCAGATATTGAGCTACTTCATCTCCGTTTTCTGCGACAAGACATTCCCTGCCGGGTTCAAGAAACGTCTCAACTCCTTTCCACTTGTCAGTAATAATGCATGCACCGGCACCGGCAGCTTCGAAAATTCTTGTTGGGGGTGAAAAACCACATGATGCCATTGAGTTTCTATTTACATTCAGAACAGCCAGTACTGAACAGTTAAAACTGTTATGTTCATGTGTGTACACATGGCCTGTTTTTCTGACATTCACCATTTTTTCTGTATCTGTTTCCCATCCGTTTCCTCCAAGTAAAAATAACTTATCCTTTAATTTTAAAGCTGGTTTGAAGAAATATTCCTTTACACGTTCTTCCCTGTCGGGAAGTCTATTTCCAAGAAAGCCCAGTGTTCCCTCAAATCGTGGATCCGAAGGAACCGGAAAATGTGTTTCGGGATCAAGCGCATTATAAACCGGAAAACATTTTATGGCTCCGTATTTTTTATAAGTATCAATGACATTTTGCCCACCACCGTATGTTAATATTGCATCATACATTTTTATCAGATTCCGGAACTGATCCAGTTGGTCGTTTTCTATTCTGTCTAATGTTGCAGGTGCATCAACATCCCAGAACAGTATAGCTTTATTTGTTGTCTGGTAATTGAGTAACTTTTGTTCAAGAAACGAATCATAAACACCAACGCCGCTTGCTTTAATAATAATATCTGCATCCGATGCCTGTTTTATAACTCTTTCTACGTCATCATTTACTGCTTTGTAAATTACACTTTTCACAAAATCAATATTTACAAAATCTTTGTGTTCCTGTCGATTGTATGCTTCCGGTTCATAAAAGGTCACTTTATGACCATTTGCTGCAAGCTCTTTTATAATTCCTCTATAATAGGTTGCAGCACCATTCCAATAGGCAGAAACAATACTTGATCCGAAAAATGCGATATTCATTCCGTCATTCATTTATTTCTCCGTTGTTGTAATTTTTTCATTAATTTTGAATTCTGTATTTACACCATTTAATTCACTCATGATTTTGAACAGTTCATTTACCCGATGTACACAAGTGTGTTTTTGCATTACTGTTTCATAACCATTGAGAGCGATTTCTTGTGCATATTCCCTGTCATTTATCAATGTTCTGATTATTTTTTCCATTTCGATACCATTATTTGCTACAAGATAATCTCTTCCTTTCCTGAATAAACCCTCACAGTCATCCCAGGGCGAACATACCAGCGGAATACCACATGCCATTGCTTCAAACGGCCTTATGGTAGGGATTCCTCTTAATAATTTCACATAAGGTTTTCGCGGTACATGAATTGTCAACAAGTGTTCAGAAAAAATCTGTGGCACTCCATAATTTGGAAGCCAGCCGCAATGTTCAATACCATAACTATAAAGCAAATCTATTGCAGTTTTTGGAAATCTTACACCATAAACACTACATTTCAATGCAAGATTCCTGGCAGGCTCAAAAAGGAATTCTCTTAATTCGTTGCTTCGTTCCTCATCACCCCAGTTTCCTATCCACACCAGATCCTTTTTTATACCTGTATTTTTTATTGGTTTAAAAATGTTTGTATCTGCAGCTTCATGCCAGGTCCACGCCCTTTGTATAAATCCATTTTCCAGATAGATAGACCGAATTTTTTCACCAAAAGCCAGAACACCATCATAGTATCTTAAATCAAGACCAGCCAATGAGTGCGGATCGGTTACAACCCTGTGGTGTGTATCATGAAAAAAAAGAATATATCCCCGATTGTTTTTTCGATGTAAACCTATTCTGCTTACAATGGATGGATCATTCCATTCATGCACTATAACCAGATCTGCATTATCCAAAACCATGTCAAGGTTGATGTTTTCCGGATGATATCGAATACTGTACAGATCAGGATAATAATCATGAAATTCATCCATAACTTTATATCCTTCAAACCTGACAAGATTTTTCAGACTCCATGAATCAAATGGTTCATAAACTTCAACATCATGGTTTCTTCTTATAAGTTCAGATACAATGCCGCGCAGAAAGTGCGCGTTGCCATGATTCCAGTCTGAAATTAATGATTGTAAAAAAAAGACTATTCGCATATCTTTTCGATTCCATTTCTGTTATTCTGATAGTTTGAATCTTCCAGACAGGACGTTGCAGAACCTGTCATTTCATCATAAAGATTCAAGTATTGACAACTCATTATATAGGATGTAAATTGCAATGATTTCTCGTGGGCACGAATACTGTATTCTTCTCTCAGCTTTTCTGAATCTATAAGATCGTTCAGTATTTCCTTTAAAACTTCTTTGTCATTTGGATTCACATATATTGCGGCATCACCCCATATTTCCTTAAAGCTGTCAATTTCACTTAAAACAAGCGGACAGCCACACAATGCAGCTTCAAGAACACAATATCCGAAAGGTTCGTATAAAGAAGTTGAAACAAAAACTGATGCACGCCCCATCCAACCTGCAATTTCTTTTTGTGAAATAACTCCAAGGTGTTTTAAATTATGTAATTTTATTTTTTGATTTTCACCTGCGGCAATAACAGGCCATTTCAGATCTGGTGCTATTTCGCAGAGCTGTTTTGTGTTTTTAGCTTTATCCCATAACCTTCCAGCCGTAAAAATGTATGGTTCTTTTTTTTGCGGAACAAATTGAAGCGGATCACGGCCATTATAAATAACTGAAGCATTCCAGTTTTTTTCATAGTAACAGTTTAATAATCGTTTCATATACAAGCTGGGTACTACGATCCGATCTGCCCCCATCAAACCGTTTTTTACCATTCTTTTGTATTTTGTATATTGTTTAGGTATTTCGACTCCCATAACCTGACCAAACCATGAACATACACAAGAATGGGCTGTAACAAGTACTGGTGCATGCCATGGCAATTCACCATATACATATCCATTCAGATGAACAATGTCCGGATGAGTAATTATCTCCAGTTCAAGGAGCCATTCAGAAGCTTCATCGACATCTTTCCATGGGTCATCCATCCATTCGAGTTTATAACTGCTCTCGAATAATTCTACGTTTGTAATTCCTGCAATCTGCTGAAGCTGATGTTTTGCAGGCAGAGGACCCATTGTTGCAAGTGCAACTTCGATTCCCTTTTTCTGATATTCTTTTACAAGATCTACAACATATGTCCAGACACCTCCAACCGTATCAGTTGTCATAAGAACCCGTTTTACTGATCGCCTGTTATGCATTTATTTACTCCTCATCATTCTCCATTGCGATTAACAAATTTATAAAACCTGTTGGTTACATCCTCTGCTCCGCATCGTTCATATACAAAAGCTAAATGGGCCTGATCAAATCTTGTAAAAAATTCTTCCCAGGATACCTGTACATATTGTTCTTCCAGAAGAGTGTCAGAAAATATTACCTGTATCACTCCTTTACCCTCAACAGGAGTCCTGTTTTCGATTCTGACCAGTCGTCCATTCCTTGATTCAATCCATTTGCGAATCCTTGAATGATCAATTGTCTGTTCAATATCATTCGTCATAATATTTTATCAAACATTAATCTGCATTATTGTAGATTGTGTCAATTATCAATGCTGTATTTTCTATTTGACCTACAGACTTGTCGAATTCACAGTTTGCAGATAACTTTTGAGCCCATTTATTTATTGCTCTCCCCCACCAGTCATCAGGTGGTGAACAGAGGACCTGTCGCGAAGTATTCATGTATTTTTCAGCTCTGAAATTGTAAAATGACCCATTCAGGTTGTAAAAACTCAAGCCTCCATTCTTACCATACATATTAAGCCTGATAATTGCATCAGTACCGGCATTAAGATTCCATGAACAAGCGATATTGACATTACATCCGGTTTCAAGTTCCATTCTTACAACAGCGTAATCCTCTACCTTACCATTTTTTCTTTTATATCTTTGTCCGCCGCAAAACAACTTTCCCCAAATCTCATAGATATCCGGGAAACCGAATAACCATAATATCAGATCAATCAGATGAACACCCAAATCAATCAGACATCCTCCACCAGAAAGCGCCGGATCATAAAACCATTTTTTATCAGGTCCGTATGCATTATGAAATACAGCATCTACTGCATAAATTTCACCTATTTCTCCATTTTGTAAAATATTCCGAAAATGTCTGGAAGCTTCAAGGTATCTGTAAGACATATCAATATCGAGCAGACAGTTTTTTTGCGATGCCAGACTGATCACTTGACCAGTTTCTTTACAATTCCTTCCCAGGGGTTTTTGACAAAATACAGGTATGCCTGCTTCAAGTGCTGCACATGCCTGCTGAACATGAAATGCATTGGGAGTTGCTATTACAATTCCATCTGGCTCCAGACTGATTACTTCATCCAGTGTTCTGCAAATCACATGATCCTGATATATCGAAGCAGCTTCCCTGATTCTTTCATCCGAAATATCTGAAATTATGGCTGTATCAACAATTCCGCATTCTTTTAAAGCTTTCATTCTGCTGCAACCAATCCAGCCCGTACCTACAAATCCCAGTCTGAGTGTACCAGTTTGTATTTGCAAATCTTTATTCATAACATCACCAGCGCTTTCACAAATCCTTCAGGCCTGTTTAATACCGTATCAAAAGCATCATTGATTTCATCTAATGCATATATGTGTGTAAAAAAAGGCTGAGGATCGAGCTGTTTTCTTTCTACAGCTTTTATAGCAGTTCTTATCCCGTCGATACAAATCTGCGGCTCCCGTTCATGAGCATTTATGACATCTATACCTCGCCAGTTCCAGGATTGCATATTAACAGATCTAAACCCGTCCTGATGATATCCGGCAATGATCAATCGTCCCCTTATCTTAACAAGTTCTCCGGCAAGATCGAGCGGTTTCTGATATCCAGTTGCTTCAATAACACAATCATAGCCATCGGGGCATAACCTGTTTTTGATTTTCAACGATTCCTCTGCTGATCCATCATATTCAATAGTGGTTTCAACCCCGATTCTTTGGGCAAATTTTAAAGCACTTCTGTTTCGTGATATAACCACAACATTTGCACCCACTCCGAGAGCGAGTGAACTCAAAATCAAACCAATAAAACCAGCACCAACAACTGCGACATTCTGTCCTTTTCTTATATTACATCGGTTAAATATATTCATGGCACAACCAAGCGGTTCACCCGGTAAACATATTCCCTCGAGCTGTGATGGTATAGGGACAACCATATTTTCAGATACAACATTGTATTCAGCAAAAGCATTTTGGGACAACAATGCTACCCACTGGCCAGGGAAATATGATTTAACATCTGAACCAGTTTCTTCGATTCTTCCCCACCCCTCATGGCCTGGCGCCCCCTTTTCAAGCGGGTATTTAAACCAGGGTCTTCCCTCCCAGACCGGAAGGTTGGAACTGCATATACCACATCCCTTTAAATGAACCAGAATCTCTTTCGCACCTGGAGCGGGTACCGGGAAAGCATTGATCGAATATTTCCCGGGAGCTTCACATACAGCAGCCATCATTGTCCTTGTCCCGGTCTTACTTGTTTCACATATTTTATCTGATACTGAAGTACAGTTTTTCATGCTATTTTTTCCTTTTCATATTCTGATGATATAAGTTCCCGGTTTAACTGAAGCCAGTTGAATAAACGACCAATTCCTTCATCAGTTTCAATTTTTGGAAACCATCCTGTAATACTCCTGAATCTTTGAATGTTCGATACATAGTACTTCTGATCAGCAAGACGCCATGGTTCATACACAACCTGTGGAAACGAATCGCAGTATTTCTGGATTTTATTTACAAATTCGTTTAGACTTAAACCAAGATTTGGTCCGCCGCCAATTGTAAATGCCCGACCAGCGGTTTCCTTGGAATATTTATAGGCAAGTACCATAGCATCAACCAGGTCATCTATGTAAAGTATATCCCTGACCTGACAACCATCCCCAAAGATTGTTAATGGTTCATTCAACAATACTTTAATAAGAAAATGCGCTACCCACCCCTGATCTTCAGTACCAAATTGATGTGGCCCATAAATACAACTCATACGAAAAACTGTTGCCGGAATGCCAAATGTACGTGAATAATCAAGTACATACTGATCTGCTGCTCCTTTTGAACAACCGTACGGACTGTAAAAATCTAACGGGAATTTTTCATCCACACCATGTTTTTCCAGATTTCTATCACCTGGTATATATCGTTGACCAGACTTCTCCAGTATGATATCATGCAGGTTTCCATAAACCTTGTTCGTGGATGTAAAAAGAAGAAATGGTGGATTATCCAGTTTTCGAAGAATTTCAAGGATGTTAATTGTATTTGTTAAGTTTGTCTCGAAATCCATAACCGGATTTTCAAGACTTTTTGTTACTGCCACCTGAGCTGCCAGATGATAAACACAGGCAGCACTCTGTAGTACCTCCTCGAGCCTGCATCTGTTTGTTAAATCCATTATTTCCAGTTTAAATCTGCCATGATATGTCCGGTTAAGCCATTGTAAATTTTTTTTTGATCCCGCCCTGGAGAGATTGTCGACAAGAATAACAGCATTCCCGTTCTTAATGAATCTGTGTGCGAGGTTGGTTCCGATAAACCCTGCTCCACCTGTAATTACTATATTATCTTTTTTCATACCGCAAGCCCCCGTTCAACCAGTTCGGCTGTAGCTGCATCAAAATTATCAGCAGCTTTCTGTCCCTCAAGCCACTGTGCCAGACACATTAATCCTTTATCTAAATCTATAGACGGCTGATATCCAAGAATTCTGTTTGCCAGCCTGATATCAGAATAGCAGTGTCTTATATCCCCAAAACGATATTTTGAACTGATTACAGGAGTTAGATTTTCCTTCCCCAGAACAGCAGCCATTTTTAATGCAATTTCAGATATCGTGTAAGCTTTTCCACTTCCGATATTAAAGATTTTCCCGGCAGCTTTATCTGACTCAAGTGCCAGTATACATGCCCTGCATACATCTTTCACATTAACAAAATCCCTGCGTTGATTTCCATCTTCAAAAATTAGAGGTTTTCGGTCATTGAGATATCTTGAAGCAAAAATTGCGAGCACACCGGTATACGGATTTGATAATGCCTGCCGCTCTCCATAAACGTTAAAGAATCTTAAAGCAACAAATGGTATTTTGTAGGCCTGTGTGACCATAAGACACATCTGCTCCTGATCGTACTTGGACAATGCATATACAGATGCGAGTGAAGGTGTTTTCGTTTCAGGTGTTGGTACCGACTTAAGAATTTCTCCCTTTTCTGTTAATGGTTCCCACTGGTTGTTTTTCAACTGCTGCAATGAACGCGCTGCATTATGATAGTATTCGTTTCGTTCATTAATGTATAATCCCTCTCCATACACGCTCATACTTGATGCGACTATAAGTTTTTCAATACCAGTCCCTGCAAGGTTTTCCAGAAGTATTGAAGTACCTAAATTATTGATTCTGGTGTAATTCTGTATCTGATACATGCTCTGGCCAACGCCAACCGCAGCTGCAAAATGGTATAAAGCACTAACACCCTTTAACGCCTTTTTTACATCATCACCATTGCAGATATCACCTTTTATAAATTCAATTTCACTATCAAGATATCGTGGTCTGTCAATATTTTTGCCGTGGACCTGTGCACAAAGGTTATCCAGAACCCGAACTCTATATCCGTACCTCAACAGTTCATCTGCCAAATGAGATCCTATAAACCCTGCTCCGCCAGTAATAAGGACAAGTTTACTCATATTTTTTTTCCTCTTTGGTACAATTCAAAAACTGAGGGAGAAACGTTCTCTGCTTTTGGAAAAAATGGCAACAATCATGCCAGCATCTACTTAGCTTGACAAGATCGTACAACCGTGATTCATCTTTTCAGTAAATTGTGCAAATTTTGTTACATTCGGAAGTCTTATTGAAAGGTTTTTCCTGGTTTCAAATACCTTCACTCCATTATCTGCAGAGAGATATAATTTTCTCAAATTGAGAAACAGGAGTCATACACTGATCAGTATCGATAAACTAATCATCAATGGCATTATCTTTGCCACTCTTCATCAATATTCTCCAAAACAAGGTTACCTTACACAATTTCTTTATACAGGTATTTTTCAGGAGGTGAAATTGATGCGCCTTGATACTCTTCACGACCTTTTAGTAAATCAGCTTCAGGATCTTTATTATACAGAACAGCAGATTTATGATGTTCTTCCCGAGTTGGCTAAAACGGCTTACTCCTACGATCTGAAAAAAACATTTGAACAGCATTTTAATTCAACAAAGAATCAAATTATTCGCCTTAAAAAAATTTTCAGAAAACTGGAACTTAATTATAATCATCACAGGTGCGAAGGCATTGAAGGATTGATAAATGAATGCATCCGGATTGTCAGACTTGAGGGAAATCCTGCAATAAAAGATGCTGCTTTAATTAATGTTGTTCAAAAAATTGAGCATTATGAACTTGATAGTTACAATTCTGTAAGAACATATGCAAGAGAACTTGGGTATAAATATATTGCAGACCTTCTCCAGGAAAGTGTTGACGAAGAAAATGAGACTGACAAGCAGCTTGTCAGTTTAACCAAAGGTGGCTTTTACAGCAGAAGCATAGATGAAGAAAATTATTAGCAACTTCTGGTACAGTATTTGATTTGTTAATATTAAAGTTTCATCAAAAGTGATCTCTTTATTTGAGTAGCAGATTGAAAATGGTTGTCTGGTTAATAATATTCATAGTTGCAGCAATGATCAGCGGTTTCACAGGTTTTTTCGGAGCAGTTACATCATCAACTATAATATCACAGGTTCTCTTTTATCTTTTTGTGGCATTGTCTCTTTTTACACTTTTTACAATGATTTACACTCATTATCAAAACAGATAAACATATACAATAATGAATTTATAAGAGAGGGGAAGGAATATGCCGGGACATATTTACAAAACAGTAGAAATTACTGGTACATCATCCACCAGTATAGAAGATGCAGTAAGAAATGCTGTAAGCAGAACTTCACATAGCCTTAAAAATCTGCGATGGTTCAAACTTGATGAGATACGCGGTAAACTTGATGAAAACCATGTTACAGAATGGCAGGCTACCATTAAGATTTCTTTTACAGTTGAAGAATAGGCTGTTATGAAATTGTTTAAATCTAACAGTAGAAATTATAATTTTAACCCTGATCCGACGTATTAATATTGGTCGAAACAGTTCGTCAAATTTCGGGAATGTTAAAATCCATATTTACATTTCATTATTCCTTACACCAATTTTTGCCGTTAATATATTCTCTGATTAAAATCTATATACTTTAAATAATCATGAATCATTTACACGAAATGATAATTGCAATTGAATTACAGCCATATGTTTCACAACAGGAATAATTCTATCCGGAGATCATATCATTTGAAATTATTCCAATAAGAAAGGCCCTTTTCGAGGGCCTTTAATAACACTCAAATCCAGAAAATCAATACATTACGAGAATTACGAGGTTTTAGCTCTTTCGTCAGGTTTTTTCGTGGTATTTACACATCCAGAATGTGGTCAATGACCAATTACTGGCAGAGCTGATCATTACACCACCATACAACTTTTGTTCAATGTTGTTCCTGAAACTCATACCTGTATACTATTCAAAACACATTAATAATTTTAATCACTTTTATTTTTGAATTCAATGTTTCGGTCTGTAAATTACTCTTCATCTGAACCATGCGGCTTCAAACGTTCTGTTTCAGAAATATACTCATCAGTAATGTCCTTTTTACCATTCAAATATTCAACGATCTGCATCGCTTTCTCTTCATCCAGAACCACCCTTGTCTGACGTGTAACACGTGCTTTATAGTTCCATGATTTAAGAACTTCATCTGTAATGACAAATGAATCTTCAGTCGACACAAATCGTTTTTCATCTGCACGAAGAGCATTACACATGTCCTCATCAAGGCAGGAATAATCTGAACAATGCCTGATATGCAATCTTTTTACATCCGCTACCCTGTTGATCCTGAAATACCCTGTAATCAGCAATTTGTCCTTGAATTCAGAATCAGTACCTGCATATTTAGTCATAAAAAACAGATATCTGATTTTTGATTTAACGAAAGCGTTTCTGATTTTGCTTTTTCCGCATCCATAAAATCCATATGTTCCAGTTTCATAATTAGGTTCAGGAAGAATATTTGAGTGCAATTCTTCGGGTATTTCACGAATAGGTAATTGCGCTACAGGATCACTGGTATAAAAAACGACCATACCAGTATTGGATGCCCGGTAGTCTTGCCATAAAACACTTTCTACTGATAATTTCATGACATCATTCATGGTAAACTCCTAACCGGTTTATATTAGTGTAAAAAAACAACTAAGCCCGTATAAATGATACGGGCTTACCCTTTTATATTCCAGACGTAGTAATATTAAAGATAACAAAGAAAAACTATCAGGTCAAGTACTCAATCCTTTAGTTTAAAACACTTGAACCATTTTTATGATAAAGTGCTCTCACAAACACATCGCAGATTAAAACTTTTCCATTCAGGTGATAGTTTTTATATAATAAACATGGCATCACCATAGCTGAAAAAACGATATTTTTCCAGCACAGCATCAGAATAAGCTTTCAAAACATTACTTGTTCCTCCAAAAGCACAAACAAGCATCAACAAAGTGGATAATGGTAAATGAAAATTTGTAATCAAACCATCAACAGTTTTAAAATTAAATGGTGGAAGAATCATTAATTTCGTTTTACCACAAGAAGATGTCAGTTTTCCATCTGAAGAACAATGCTCGAGAACTCTTACTACAGTAGTACCCACAGCTATAACTCTGCCACCATTTTTTCGTGTCTCTTCAATTTCTCGCACAGTTTGTGGTGTCAATTCATAAATTTCCTCGTGCATTTCATGTCTTCTTGGATCTGAAACCTTAACCGGACGAAATGTACCAGCCCCCACATGAAGAGTAAGATAGGAGATGTCGATTCCTGAATTCACCAACTCTCCAAGAAGTTCATCTGTAAAATGAAGTCCCGCAGTAGGTGCAGCAACAGCTCCCGGTTTTTTGGAATAAACTGTCTGATAAGCTTCTTTGTCTATTTCGCAGTCTGCCCGGTCGATGTAAGGCGGTAATGGAAGATGACCATAACGATTCAGCAACTGTTCCATATCAAAACCTTCATCATTTTCCTCTAACCGGATAACCCTTTCACCATCTGGTAATACTTTATCAATATTCAGAAAAGTATTCTCCACCCCATTTACCTTTACTCTGACTCCTTCATGAAGCCGTTTTGCGGGTTTTGCCATAGCTTTCCAGCATAATTCATCAATTTTTTCCAGAAATAAAAACTCTATCTGCGCGCCTGTCTCTTTTTTGCCAAAAAGTCTCGCCGGTATTACTTTGGTATCGTTTAGTACCAGCCTGTCTCCACAACGAACCAGTCTTTTGATATCCATGAATTTCAGATGTTCTACTGATCCACTTTTTCTGCAAAGATGGAGCAATCGGCATTTGTCTCTTTGCTTAAGAGGCATTTGCGCTATAAGTTCTGATGGCAGATCATAATAAAATTCACTTGTGTTTAAAACTGTCATTTTAAATACTGCGCTTGAGGGTGATGAACAAATATTCCCATTGTTGAATGTTCCGGATCCATCTGAAAACCGGAAGTCAAACTGATATTCAGTCTCTCTTCAACTCCCATTAATTCAAACAGTTTTTTCTGTTCTTCAAGTGATGGCATACCAGCATACCCAAAACTGTATCTTCGCCCTGAACCTGGCGGCAAACCAATTCCACGACAAATTTCAGCACTTACCCTGTCTGCCATCAATTCAACAACAGTATTTCCAATCCCGTTCAGAAAAAACCCCCAACTGTATTTGTCATCCTTGTTAAAAAGGTCTCTTGTCTTATCTCCCAGTTTTTTCCCGATTGTAACTACCTGGATACCAATTATATCACCATCCGGCTTAAAATAATCAGCCAGCGAAATGCACCCGGATCGTTCCATTCTTGGAAAATGGAAAGCTGCCAGTTCAGAATGAAAATCAGCCGGATCCAGAATAATTAAAAGTTCATTATCTTTAATTACGGGAAAATATCCATAAAATCCACGTGGATTAATGAGCTGCAGTTCAATTATCTGCTTTACAAGTTCTTTAAAAGCAGGTTCGAACTGGTTTACCCTTGCATTTCCGAACTGTTCAGGAGACAAATTTCCACCACCCCATTGTGCTTTAAACAGTTTTTCTTTATCAATCGTGTCTAAAAGGTTCTGTGGTTCCCATGCCAGGATTTCACCTGTACCCCAAAATGGTGGTTCAATATGTGGTCCATAAGAGAGCTGTTTTGTGGAATGCTTACATTCACTTCTGTTAGCTTTACCATTAACAGGCATTCTTCTTCTGTCTTTTTTCTCCTCTTTGTGGTTCTTGCTGTTTTTTAAACTTTCAAGTACCCGGGTTGCTTCAAAAGCATCTTTTGCATAATACACCCCCCCACTGTATAGCTGTCCGCCAGGGAGAGCAGAAATACGTTGTGCGAATTTTTTATTGACAGCAGCTCCTCCAACCAGCACCGGAATAGAAATGTTCTGATTTTGAAACACTTCAACGCATTTTGCCATTTCCCGTGATGTAGTCACAAGCAATGCAGATAACCCCACAGCATCCGGTTTTTCCTTTTTTACTGCTTCGAGAATATTATCAAGCGGAACCTGTTTACCAAGATCAATAATTTCAAACCCCTGATTTCTCAAAATTGACCCAACCAGATTTTTTCCTATATCATGAACATCACCATAAACAGTTGCGAGGACAATTTTTCCTTTACAATTTATTTTACTGTCATCTTTCATGTGTGGTTCTAGTATTGAGACAGCTTCTTTCATGATTTCCGCTGCCTGAAGTACAAATGGCAGAATCATATCACCTGAGGCCATTCTGTCGCCAACTTCACTCATTGCAGGAAGCAGAATCTGGTTGAGGACAGAATCCGGGCTTTTATTAACAAGCAGATTTTCAATGATCTGCTGCAACCCCCGACGATCGCGGTTCAAAACAGCATTTTGCAATTTTTTCTCATCAGACAGGTTCTGTTCTTTTTTTACACTTTTATTTGGGCTACCTATGTTAACGTTTTCGAATAATTGAACATATTTCGAAAGCGCATCCACATTTCGGTTAAAAAGAAGGTCTTCAGCAGCTTGCCGTATATTTGAATCATATTCTTTTATATCATCCAGATGCAGCGGATTAAAGATTGCGGCACGCAACCCGGCTTTAGCTGCATGGTAAAGCATGAGGTTATTAAGAATTCGCCGTGCCTTTGGTTTCAATCCGAAAGAAACATTACTTACCCCCATCACAGTGCGAACCTGGGGCATTAGCTCACTAATTTTTTCAATTGCTTCAATACTTTTCAAAGCAGAATCTGCGCTTTGTGGATCACCTGTGGCCAGAGTAAAAACAAGCGGATCAATGTACAGATAATGTTCCGGAATATCGAATTCTCCACAAACCAGCTCCCTCAGAGATTTCGCGATTTCTACTTTTTTTGCTACCGTTTTTGCCATACCGTCATCATCTATAGTCAAAGCTATTACCGGACATCCGAAATCGCTTGCTATTTTCAGAATGCATCTTGCTTTTTCACCACTATGTTCCAGATTGATTGAATTAATCATTACCGATCCAGGACTTGACTGAAGAGCTTTTTGCAAAACAGCAGGTTCTGTAGTATCTATACAGAATGGCCTGTCGATTCTTTCACTGAGATGTGAAAGCAGATTTTTCATCACAGCAGCTTCATTATCCTGTTCATTAACTGCTACACAAAGATCCAGAAGAGAACACCCTGCATTTTTTTGTTCGAAAGCGATTGCTGTCAGTTCATCATAATCCTGTGCAAGAACAAACTCTTTGGTTTTTCTTGATCCCTGAGCATTCAGGCGTTCACCGATTATTACAGGTGAACTCTGTTTCTCGAGATCCAGACCTCCGATTCCAGTTGAAAGCCAGCAAGTATTACCAATGTAAAAACGTTTTGCAGATTTAATCTCCTTGAGCTTTTTTACCAGAGCTGAGATATGTTCCGGTGTTGTGCCACAACAACCTCCTGTTACAGAAAGCCCCATTTCCACAACAACTGCCGCAATCTTTTCTGCAAACTCCTTCGGTTCCATTCTGTATTCTGCTTTACCATTTACATTATGCGGAATACCAGCATTAGGAAGCATTGATACAGGGAACGGTGATAATTTGAGTAGTTTTTCTATCGATTTACGCATTTGTTCAGGACCTGTTCCGCAATTTATTCCAATAACAGAGGGTCCCAGACTACAAACTGAACCTAAAAATGATTCAATGGTACTACCAAGCAGCATTCTCCCTGAAGCATCAACAGTAATCTGAATCTGAAACGGCAATACTTTTGCGGTTTTTCTGAATAGTCTCTTTATCCCAAAAACAGCAGCTCTTACCTCCAAAAGATCCTGAGCAGTCTCAATTAACAAAATATCCGCTCCACCATCCATAAGCCCACGTGCCTGCTCTTCATATATATCAGCCAATTCACTGAATGTAATACTTGAAAGAGCCGGGTCACTTGATGATGGCAAAAAGCCTGTTGGTCCCATCGTACCACAAACAAATAGAGGAATATCTGATTTGAAATTTTCACACGCTTTACAAGCTGCCCTGGCACCACTTTTGTTGATATCATAAACTTTGTCACCCAGGCCATATTCATTTAACTTGGCCCTGCTTGCAGTAAAAGTATTTGTTTCTATTACCTGTGCACCGGCTTTCAGATATTCTGTATGAAGAGAAGTGATTTCATCCGGTCTGCTCAGATTCAGTATCTCGTTACATCCAGGAACCCCCTGGAAAAATTCTTCAGGAAAATTTGCTTTTTGAATCTGAGTTCCAAACGCGCCATCAAAAATTACAGGCTTTTCACCTTTGATAAAATCAGTATACTTTAAACCCATTTTACTCCTGTTTTGCAAAATAAAACTGAAAATTTATTTAAAAATGATAATTACTGTTGTATACAATGCCTGAATGGAAACGATTGATTTACAATCTTTATTCGAGAATATTTCCCCTTTTGGTTGTTGTAATCAGTCTGACCTTTTTTTAGTACCAGTATCGTTGTCGTAATCGCTACCACATATTCAAATGTAATCGAGTAGTTCTTAAAAATTCGAGACATCAAACTCGAAATTTAAAAAGAAAAATATATCAGGATTACAGAGAATCCTTTTTCCAGCATAAAAACAGACTTCATAATTTGTGTCTTTTATTTTTGTGTGGTCGGAATTAGACATATTACTTCCCGCATAATATATATTCATGCTTTTTAAATTAACATTTTAAATTGAAAACCACTACTAAACTGCGATAATTAAATAGCGAGAACTATGGATTTAATCGAATAAAATCTTTTTTTTCATATAAATTAACTTTTTCTTTTAATGAGTTTTCGGTTTTTTGGCCATTTCTACAAAGTGATACACACTTCAACTCATTTGGACTACACGTCATTCATGATGGCAAGGAGTTCAGAACCGATTAATTTAAAGTTAACAATCACTATAAGGATAGCAGAAGAACTGGAGTACAATTAATTTTTGAATAAAACAGAACTGATTATAAAATATGTTTGTGATTAAAAACGAAGTAATTCGTGTTTTTTATATGTTATTTCCAGTCATTTCAGATTCTTAGAAAAAAGTTTACGCAATAATCTGAGTACTAATATCGTAATTGGACTAAACTGACTTTAACAATTTGTTTCTGACTTCTTTGAATTTTTAGTCGCAGTAACAGTAATTCTTTGAATAATTTAACTTAAAAACACGAGACATCTTCGGCAAAAAGATCGAATTTTTCCCGGGAGGACAAGAACACATGGAAAGAAGAATGATTATTCCTGATGAAACTTCGTTAGAACTGTATCTAAAGGAGATCAGCAAGAACGAGGCTCTTCCAGCCGAAGAAGAAGCACGGTTAGCTGTAAAAATAAGAGAAGGTGACAGAAAAGCACTTGAAAAACTGATTAATGCTAATCTTCGCTTTGTTGTCAGTGTCGCAAGAAATTACCAGAATCAGGGACTTCCTCTTGGTGAATTAATAAGTGAAGGCAATCTTGGACTGATACAAGCAGCAAAAAGATTTGACGAAAAACGAAATTTTAAATTTATCTCATATGCTGTATGGTGGATTCGACAAGCGATTCTACGAGCTCTTGCCGATCGTTCACGTATCACACGGGTACCCTTGAACCGCATCGGTATAATTCACAAAGTCGGAAGAACTCAAAGCCGGCTTGAACAAAAGTACCGTAGAATGCCTACCATGGAAGAGATTGCCCAGGAACTTGGTCTTGAAGAAAAAGAAGTTCTTGAAATTCAAAAAATCGGTAACAGATATCTCTCTCTTGATACTCCTGTACAAGCTGATGACAGTTCCGAATTAATTGATTTGCTTCAGGATGAAAACCAGGATTTACCGGACAGCCATTTGATCGAAATGTCGATGCATGAAGGTGTTAACCGGATTCTTGATACGTTGAATGATCGTGAGAAAAAAGTTCTGAAACTCTATTTCGGAGTTGGTGAAGATACGCCTCATACACTTGATGAAATTGGCAAACGTCTCCATCTCACCCGCGAACGTGTCAGACAAATTAAGGAAAAGGCAATTCACAGACTCAAAAATTCTTACCGCAGCCGAATCTTGAAAGTATTTACTGATTGACCATTCTTCCTTTGTCGTACTTTAATCTGAATTGATCTTTTTTTATTGTATCATTTCGATCAGAAAACTGTGAATGCGTACAAGATGCATTCACAGTAATAAAATGGATGTATGAGCTGATCATCATAATAGTCCATATTGCTACCACCAAAGAAATAGCTCCGTAAATTATAATCAAACACGCAATCATATCTTTCCCCCTGTTTAAATGCTATATCTCATTCGATTAAAATATCAATAAATAGTTGGATCGTTTTTACACTGAATGATTAATCATACAACAGGTCATACTCAGAAAAATTTATTCAGTTTGTTTGGCTTTCCAGAATCATAGATCTTTTCTCTAAAAGAACACCGCCTATTTCTGGAGGAGCCAGTGGTCAAAAGTTATATTTGTTTTTTAATTTATTTTAGTTTTATAATTAATTACGCGAGTTTAACAATCGATTGCTGCCAGATGACACTCAGGCAGTAACTTTTTAGTCTTTTATATTTAACAGTAATTCTTAACTAAAAATTTTAAGATGATACCTGAAACACTATTAAAACTTAGAAAAATCAAAAAACGACGCATTCTTGTGATTTCTGCCAGTGGTGTAAAGGGAGGTATCCAAAGCCTGTACCTTCAGACTACAAACCCATGGGAGATTCTATCATCGGCATTTATCCCATATATTAAAAAAATTGATGATATTATTGAAAAATACAGTATATCCAATTGTATCAGTCCATCAGAACAAAGCTGGCTTGATTATAAAATGTCCATGCAATTTGTTGAAAGTGCACGAGTAGCGCTTTCACAGCAAATTACTGCATTGCGTACCCCACACCTGATAGTGTTAAATAAACCAGTTGTCTGGAAAGGTGAAACAGGTGAAAATCTTCAACAATTTACATGGGATATTTCATTTGGCGATGCCCAATATCTTGCAAGTACATTCAAAACACCTGTATTAACCGATTTGGTAAGGCATAACATTCTTGCCGGAGGGCCCGGAAATTTACCTCTCAATCCGGGTAATATCAGGACTGCCTCCCGTTGCAAAGGAATAGTAGCCTTGATTAACATCGGCCTGATTTCACATATTTCTGTAATTGATACTGAAAATTCTTCTTTATTGGTTGATTCAGATACTGGTCCGGGGACTTGTTTGTTAAACAAGCTTATAAAGGAATATGGAAATGACACAGGTTTTGACCGTGACGGCTCATTAGCTTCTCAAGGAAATATTGATGGAACCTGTCTTAATCATTTTGCTGAACACCATTGGTTTCTCAAACCAGCCCCAAAAACAGCTAATCATGAACAGTTTGATGGTTTTCTTGATGACCCTCTACTTAACAGTCTCAAAAATGCAGACAAAATTGCAACCGTTACATCATTAACAGCACGAACAGCCTATGATTTTTTCAAACGTGAGTATAATTTAAAATCTTCACCAGATACGATTTATCTGTCTGGTGGTGGAGCAAATAATTTGGCTTTAATGGATTATCTTCAAACTTATTTTGACCCTTTGCCGGTTAAAAGCATTGAAGAAATCGGAATACCGACAGATATGCGTATACCACTTGCATTAGGGTTAACTGTAGATTCATATATTTGTGGCAACTCAATATGTTGGGAAACTGGTAATACCCCCAGAATTGAACCTCTGGGCCGTCTGGTTCTACCTTAAACAGATTTGTTTATCCGATGAAATCCACTTTCATCCGCATTAAACCACGCTTGCTGTTTTTTACAAAAGAGATAATTCTTTCAATATCCTGATTGCCGGAAAAAGTTTGTTCAAGATAATTCAATGCATCATGAAGAGAACGGTTTTCACGAAAAAGAATTTTATAAGCTCTTTTAATATTTTGCCTTCTTTCCGATGAAAATCCATGTCTTTCCAAACCGACTTTATTTATCCCGACAATTCTTGTTTCATCATCCCCCCCACACATTGCATAAGGAATGATATCCATGAAAGGCTTGGCAACAGATGCTATAAAAGCATAATCCCCGATACGTACAAACTGGTGAATAGGTACTATACCACCTATGGTAACATGATCCCCAATTTCAACATGACCTGCCATAGCCATTGAATTCGAAATGGTTACATCATTTCCCAATATACAATCGTGAGCGATATGACAATATGCCATAATCCAGCAATTTTCACCTATTCTTGTTTCGCCCCTGTCAATAGTACCACGATTGATAGTAACGAATTCGCGAATAAGAGTGTTTTTTCCAATAAAAGTAAAGGTTTTTTCACCTTTGAATTTTTTATCCTGAGGGATCAGACCTATAGCAGCACTTTTAAAAATACGACAATCTTCTCCTATTCTTGTCCCCTGTCCTATCATGACATGAGGACCAATAGAACATCGATCGCCAATAATAACATCAGATTCTATAACAGAATAAGGCCCGATTGTTACACCTTCACCAATCTGAACATCAGAATCTATTATTGCAGTAGAATGAATATTAGACGTCAAAAAATGCTACCTTTCAATTACCATACATAGCCATCATCTCAGCTTCACAAACAATCTTGTCATCAACAAAACATTTACCGACAAACTTTCCTATTCCTCTTCGGAACTGAAGCATTTTCAACTCCATACGCAGAGTATCACCAGGTCTTACAATACCCCTGAACCGGGCTTTATCAATACCCATAAATAAAACTTTCGGGATTTCACCATTTTTCCTTTTTTTCCCGTAAAGTCCCATAATTCCCCCTGCCTGAGCCATTGCTTCAATCATAAGTACTCCAGGCATTGTTGGATTTTCGG
>Ga0123335_1003109_pt1 | contig 23677 bp, 20 predicted proteins | sample BiotimSIPDNA_2_FD_89707 | JGI IMG/M metagenome (GOLD analysis project Ga0123335, IMG submission 89707) | Anaerobic biogas reactor microbial communites from Washington, USA - Biogas_R2 time_0 SIP DNA | ecosystem: Engineered > Bioreactor > Anaerobic > Unclassified | place: Washington, USA...
AGTTTTTCCATGTCGCTGCTGCTTATGCTTTTAACCGCTAAGACGCCTGCTTTTCCAAGGAAGTGAAGTGCCATGTCGTCGATGCCTTTTTCGCAGAAAACAACGTTTGCGCCAGCTTTTGTAATTGCGTTAACCATGTCCTTTAACATGCGTTCTTCTTCATCAAGGAACAGTTTCATCTGGTCTGGGCTTTCAATGTTTATTTTTGCGTCAAACTCTGTTTTTTCAATCTCGATCTTGGCGTTTAAGAGTGCAATTTTTGCGTCGTCTATGATTTTAGGCATTTGTGAGCTTGCTATTTGTTTATCTAGAACCATGCCTTTGACTAGTTCTGTTTCGTTTATGCTTTTGCCGTGTTTTTTGACGATTTTGATCAGGTCTATGTCTGCTTTGTATTTGCCATCGATTTTTTCAGCAACTTGCTTTACTGCATCAACGATTAATTTTGTAAAGTGGTCTTGGGCAATGTTTATGCCTTTGCTGTTTAGGCTGGTCATAGCAATTTGTTTTAGTGTTTTGTCATCTTCAAAGGCTACTGGCATTGAGATGCTGTCGAGAATTTCCTGAGCTTTTTCGCTTGCTTTTTTAAAGCCTTCAATGATTACGATTGGGTGCACGTTTCGGTCAAGTAAGCTTTCAGATTTGGCAAGTAGTTCACCAGACAAGACGACTGCGGTTGTTGTTCCGTCGCCGACTTCATTGTCTTGTGCTTTTGCTACCTCTACGAGCATTTTGGCTGCAGGATGCTGAACGTCAAGCTCTTTCATGATGGTTGCGCCGTCGTTTGTGATTGCGACGTCTCCCATGCTTGTTACAAGCATTTTGTCCATGCCGCATGGGCCTAGAGTGGATTTTACTGCTTCAGCCACTATTTTCGCAGCCATGATGTTGCTTCTTTGTGCTTCGCGTCCAGTTGATCTTCCTGTGCCTTCTTTTAGTACGAGAACTGGAACTGATCCTCCACCTTGTGTTGACATTAAATCTTTCACCTATTATAGTTTGATTAAAGTAGTAAACGGAACAATCAAACAAGTAAATATAAATTTTTCCCAGAGTTTATGCTGAACAAATAAAGTTGGATTTAAGAAATAACCATTGAGGTTTATGTTTGTCTGTTTTTTCTCTTGTTGGTGAGATGTTGGGGATGGGATTTAGGTTTTTAGTGCATTTTATGGTTTTTTGCTCTTTTTAGCGTTTTAGGCTTTTTTGACTAGCTGAAGGGATAGCTGTGATTTTTTTCTATAGCCCCCTTATTTAAAGGCGTATATGAAAACGTATGCGCAAAATAGAAGTTAACATGGCAACGGCGAGGTCTCTCACAGCAGACCCCCCTCCCTTATATAAAGCGATGTTGAAAAGGACAGATGCCCTCTGACACTCTCTGTCAGCGACTCCTATTACTAATCCATGCTTCAAGTTATGAAAAAAGTGATGATTCATTTTTTTGTTTCGCCCTTTTCACGCCGAGTCTTGTTTACCGTTGCGGCAGCTATACGTTTAGCATCTTCTTCGGATGCGCCGCGTTCAAGCTCAGACTCCTTAATGTGCTCGTACTGGCGTTTCCTTTTGGGCTTTTCTACTCCTCTGGGAGGCAAACCATCACCATCCAAAATTAGATTAAAAAATGGAGCGATAAAATACGTGGGAAAAGAGATAGGGGTTATTTCGTTGAAGCCATTTTGTTCTCTTCATACAGCCGCCCAATTTCACGTTCATCCTCATGCGATAGCACTTTCTTTGCTTTTTTGAAAAGTTCATCTTCCTCTTCTTTAACGTGCATATCGATAGTTTCACTTAAAACCTTAACCTTTGCTAGCATGCGGTCATCTTCAGACTTGTTTGACATGTCAATATCATTCATTATTTGCTTACCCACATCATGCTCTTCGTAGGCTTCAAGAGTGATGTTGCGTGTTTCTTCTTCGTTTTCAAGCCTTGGATAAAGCAGTTTTTCTTCACCAGCCATGTGAACCTGCAACGCCTTTTTAATCTGCATGTAAACGGTATCATCATACCTTTCAGAATCGACAATTTGCTTGAAAAGCTTCTTAACGTCTTTATGTTCTTTCTTTAGTAGATCGTAAATATTTGGGCCTTCCTTAGACTTTCTTCTTTCCTGTGTTTGTTCACTCAAAAAATCACCTCCATAAAATTAGAGAAAAGTTAGCGTAAAGGTTCATGTTATCTTGCCATTTCTCTACATGATTCAGCGCATCGCCGACAAACGCTGGCGCATTCTTTCATGAAATCATCTTCAAACCTGTCACAGGTGTCAGCGCATTCATCGCAAATGTCAGCGGTTAAACCGCAAGTCTGCGGATAATATGTAGAGTTTCTCAGCATGAAATCGGCGTTTGTGTTACAGATTCTAGCGCAGTCCATTATGAGGTTCAAGTGCTCGACTTCAGCGTGTCTTCCACCCATGCCTAAACAGCGAATTAAGGTTTGATTACACGTTCTAAAACAGTCAAGGCAGTCTTGGATGCATTCCCCAACTTCTTCGCTCATAATGAACTCTGACTCCTGAATCCTTTCCAGATCTTCCATTGTTCCAGTCATTCTTCCAGCAACCTGAGATTGGGTTTCACCATGCAACATTTCATCTTCTTCATCCTCATCTGCTACATCCTCGAAACGTGGCTCATCATGCTCTCTAATGTTTCCTGTTTCGAAACGGTTTTGGACTTCTAAATCTACGTCAGGATTACTGTAAGATTCCGGTAACTCGCTCACCTCCTTGCTTAAACACCTAATGACATATTGCTTCACCGATTAGGCAGAAAATCTAAGTAACACCAGTTTAACGCAAGCTTTCTCAGCAAAACCTTGAAGTGTCAATTACCTATTTGTTTCAGTTAGTTCATCGTTTTAGGTGTCTAATAGTTTCTAGATGGAGCGTGATTTAAGAATATGTGGTTGCTAATCTACGCCAACATGACTTTTAGAAAAACAAAACTAAGGCAAGAAACCTGTAGCTTGCCTTAGTGTTTAAAAGAAGATTTGGCTGTTATTTTCTCGGAAGTAACTCGTTTAGGTCACAGCTTGCTGCGCACAAAACGCTGTCGGCTCCACCATAATAGACAATCACTTGGTCGTCGAGCATGAGGTTTCCACAGCTGAATACTACGTTTGGCACTTGACCAACGCATTCATAGCCTTCGCATGGTGTCAAAATTGGTTTGTCGCTGCGGTAGAGCACTTTTTCTGGGTTGCTTTTATCCAGCAATGCTGCGCCAAGAGAGTAGTTTTTGGCATGGTCAACACCGTGATAGATAAACAACCAGCCTTCGTTTAGCTCGATAGGTGTTCCTGCTGCTCCAATTTTCATGCTGTCCCACATTTTGTCGCGGGGCTCCATTATTGACTTGAAACCATGCCACTGCTTTAGGTCTTCAGAGTAGGCTACGCATATGCTTGGTTCTATGCGGTGGTACATCACGTATTTGCCGTCTACTTTGCCTGGAAGAATAACGGCGTCTTTGTTGCGTACGCCTGGGAATGGCAGGATTCTGTCTTTCCAGTTCCATTGGCGATTCAGTAAATCATTTAAGCCAATCGAGGTCAATGAGATTTGAAAGATTATTGGGTAATCATGGTTTCTAAAGGCGGTGTAAGCCATTAGGCATTGGTCGCCTATGATTGTGAGCCGTGGGTCTTCGCATCCATCTCTTTCAGCGTGGTTTGCTGGTAAGAAAATTGGTTCGTCTAAGCGTTCGGTTATGGTGAAGCCATCGTTTGAGGTTGCATAGCCGAGTCTTGAGATGTTGTCGTCGCCCATTGCACGGTAGAGAATATGAACTTGACCGTTTCCGTAGATTGATGCTGCGTTGAAAACAGCTTGGGACTCCCAACTGTTTTTTAAGTTGGGTTTCAATATGGGATTGCCGTTAAAACGTTTCATTATCCCCTCTCCCTTCAGGAAAAACACTGCGTCGTGGCGGCATATAAACATCGTGTTTTGGTATGTCAAAAATGCATGTTGTGACTGGCTATGTACAATCACAGAGAGTTGTGACTGTCATTGTACTATCACATGTGCTTAAAGACAGCCGAATCTCCTTATATGACGTGATTTGTTGTTGGCAAAGTATATTCTAGGCACCCCCACATTAGCTAGCGTTAAAGAAGTTGCATATGTAAGCACTTACCCACCACGAAAGTGCGGCATTGCAACTTTTACAGCTGATTTGGTTAGGTCAATGAGTCAGCTAAATAAGCTAAAGGGGCAAACTGTGATTCCGATTGATGGGCGACGTTTTTTTAAATCTGTTTATGGACGTATTCAGCATCGGATTGGAAGGGATTTAATTGAGGATTACAGGTTTATGGCTGATGTGCTTAATGCTTCCAGTGTTGACGCTGTGAATATTCAGCATGAATTTGGTATTTTCGGCGGAGAACATGGGGAATATATTTGTTCTTTTTTAGAGAAACTGCAAAAGCCTGTTGCAACGACATTGCATACTGTTCTTCCCAGTTTTGATGATGCTAAGCAGCAAGTGTTTAATCAAATAATTAGAAGTAGCAACGCAATTGTTGTTCTTAACCAGACAACTCGGACCTTGCTCAAACAATATGGGGTGTCAAGTAAAAAGCTCAAGTTGATTCCTCACGGTTGCCCTGATGTGCCTTTGATTTCAAGCGAGAAGGTCAAGCCTGTTTTAGGTTTAAAAAACAGGTTGGTTTTGTCAACTTTTGGTCTTTTAAGCAAGGGTAAAGGAATCGAGTATGTTATAGATGCGTTGCCGAAGATTGTTAAAAAGCAGCCTAAAACAGTCTATTATGTTCTCGGTGTTACTCATCCGCAGGTGAAAAGCTCTGAGGGAGAGGTTTACCGAAACAAGCTTATCGGAAGGGCAAAAGACCTGGGTGTTAGTGAGCATGTAAAGTTTCTTAATCGTTTCCTCTCTAAACCTGAATTGCTGAATTATCTTCAGGCAACAGATGTCTATATCACTCCATATCTTTCTCCTAATCAGGTCAGTAGTGGCACATTGTCATACGCTTTAGGCGCTGGAAAAGCTATAGTATCAACACCTTACTTGCATGCTAAAGAGGCGTTAGGTGAAGGTCGAGGAGTGTTTTGCGAGTTCAATGATTCCGCTTCAATAGCTGATAAAACGCTCGAAATCATCGAGAATAAACCATTAAGACATTCTTTAGAACGGAAAGCTTACGCGTATAGTCGACGGTTTACTTGGCCGTTAGTTGCTAAAAAGTATCTTGCCCTTTTTGATGACCTAACAAGGCAATCTACGGGTGATTTGCAATGCGGTTACCCGCCATAAAAATTGATTACCTGAAATCTTTTACTGACGACACAGGAGTTTTTCAACACGCCAAATACTGTATTCCCCGACGGAATGAGGGTTATACTACTGATGACAATGCTCGAGCATTGATTGCCTGCACCCAGTATAATAGGTTAAAAAGTGATAAGAGGGTAAAGGATTTAGCAAATATTTACTTGGCTTTTCTTCAGTACATGCAGAAGACAGACGGCAGTTTCCACAATTACCTCAGTTACGAGAGGAGTTATTTAGATGTTGACGGGTCTGATGATTGTTTTGGTAGGGCGCTATGGAGTTGCGGTTGTGTTTTAAACTCAAATTTGCCTGAGGATTCACGGTTGGTTGCTAAAGAAATCTTCGATAAAGGTTTGCCCTGTATCTGGCGGTCAATTTCTCTTAGGGGTTATGCATTTACAGTTTTAGGGTTGTACCAGTACTACCAAGCATATCACGATGAAAATTTGTTAGATTGCATAAGCAAGTTGGCAGATAACCTTGTGACACAGTATAATAATGAATCTAAAGCTGATTGGCACTGGTTTGAACCCCACTTAACCTATGATAATGCACGGTTGCCGCAAGCTCTATTTGAGGCATACCTTACTGCGGGCAAACCTGTATACCTTACAGTTGCAAAAGAATCGCTGGATTTTCTTTTGAAAACGCAAATTGTGAATGGCAAGTTCGTGCCCATAGGAAACAACGGCTGGTACACAAGAGGCGGGGAACGCGCATACTATGACCAACAACCGCTTGAGGTCACAGCGATGGAGGAAGCAGCTATTGACGCGTTTTATGCAACTAAAGATGAAGGTTACGCAAAGGTTGCTTCTTTGGTTTTTCAATGGTTCTTAGGCAGAAACACTCGGAAATTGATGCTTTATAATCCTCAAACTGCAGGCTGCTATGACGGGCTTACGCCTGAGGCAGTGAATCGGAATCAAGGGGCTGAATCTTCAATTTCTTATTTGATTGCCCGATTAAAAATGGAAGAGTTAAACGTTTTTCTGAAGTGGAAAGGACGGCTCAAAAATAGTGTATAAGCGTTGGGATTTTTTTGGAATTTTGGTTGGAAAAGAAGAGGTATGTGACGTGTTCAAAATAAAAGATCTAATGTGCAAAAAAGTAGTGACAGCTAAAGAGAACATGCCTATTATAGAAGCTATAAAACTTCTTAACGATAGACATGTTGGCTCAATAGTGATCATTGACGATGAAAACCGGTGTATAGGCATCTTCACTGAAAGAGATGCAATCCGAGTGGTCGGTCAAAGAGTCAATTTAGAAGAACCCCTAAGCAAAGTAATGACCACACATGTTGCCACAATTGGGCTGGAAGCATCCTTTGATGACGCTAAAGCTATTTTGCTCTCTCACCGAATACGCCATTTGCCAGTTACTGACCAAGAGGGAAAAATGATTGGTTTATTCTCTTTCAGGGCATTTGTGGACGAAGTTTTTGGAATGAAATCAACAGCGCAAACCCCAACGTAGTGACATACCATGGAACGCTTCTCCGGCAACCCTGTTCTACAGCCCATTGGCAGCCATCCATGGGAATCACGTGCCGTATTCAACGCTGGCGCACTCTACCACAATGGTTTGATACACATTTTTTATCGTGCAATAGGAAACGATTACGTTTCAAGGGTTGGATACGCAACATCCAAGGATGGCTATCATATCGAAGAACGTTTGCCCGAACCAATTTTTGTGCCCTCAACTGACGCAGAAACTAACGGTGTGGAAGACCCACGTGTAGTAAAGTTTGAAGATCAATTGCTGATGTCTTACACGGCTGTTAAAGAATATGGTCACAGGCTTGTTTATCAGGTGTCGTTAACGTCGCTTGCTCTAAAAGACTTTGACAAGCGCCGTTGGGATTGGGGGCCACGTCGGCTTCCATTTCCGGGAATTAGAAATAAAGATGCAGTGATGTTTCCTAAAAAAACTAGGGGAAGATATGTTATGCTTCACAGGATAGAGCCTGACTTATGCATTGCTTACTCGGAGGACCTTGTTAACTGGTGTGACATCCGCTGTATTATGAAGCCTAGCATTGAAGGTTGGGATAACTTGAAAATTGGTGCTGCGGGAACACCGTTTGAGCTTAACGAGGGCTGGCTTATGCCGTATCATGGCGTTAACATGGATAACGTGTACCATTTAGGCGCTGTAGTGTTGGATAAGTATAATCCTGAGCATATCTTGTATCGTTCAAAAGAACCGCTTTTGTCGCCAAGTGAGGATTATGAGCGGTTCGGCAAGGTTCCTAACGTGGTTTTTAGTTGTGGCGTCGTGTTGGTGGATAACCGCTTGTTTGTGTATTATGGTGGTGCCGACAGTAACCTAAACGTTGCTACAATCGAGTTTGACAAGTTACTCGAAAAAATCTTATCTTGACTATTCAGCTTTAATGATGTGGTATCCTGAAGCTTTCCTCAGCCGGTTCATAACGGCTAAACCTAAACCTTCAAGCGGAACACCTTCAGCAAGAATAATGTCTACTGTTTGATTGTCAAACTCTCGCAGTTGCCTAAACAGGTTTTTCGCGATAGATTCAAGGTTAAATCGGCTGCCCATTGACTCAACAACGTCTGGGCTGTATCTGTTTAGGGTTTCATCCGTTGCCAGTACACCAACCTTTTTTCCTTCAGACCTGTACTGCTGCGTCAAAGAGTTTATTTTGAAAATCACCGCTGAAACATCACCTTCAACCAAAACTACTTGGGCGTTTGGCGCGTAATGCTTATGTAGCATCCCAGGCGAACGTGCGTGTACAAGAGCGACTTCTTTTTCAGCGTTAACAAAAGGATGCAACTTCACGTTCGACAACACCTGCGCTATGGATTCAAACGGTGTTCCGCCTGGACGCAAAACCACTGGTGGGTCAACACTTAAATCTAGCACGGTGGATTCAACGCCGATGTTTGTGTCGCCAGCATCTATGATTGCGTCGATTCTGCCGTTTAGGTCACTGTAAACATGTTTGGCGCTGGTTGGGCTTGGTTTTCCTGAAAGATTTGCGCTTGGCGCTGCAATGGCTTTGCCGCTTTGGCGAATCAGTGCGAGGGCAACTTTGTGTTTGGGCATGCGAATGGCAACTGTGTCTAAGCCAGCAGTGGTTTCTTTTGGCACAGTTTGGGAACGCTTGAAAATCAAGGTTAAAGGTCCAGGCCAAAACCGTTCCATTAGGACTCCAGCGTTTTCGGGCGCTTCTTTTATGAGCGGATAAATCTGCTCTGCATCTGCAATATGGAGAATTGGCGGGTTATCTAAGGGACGATTTTTAGCGGCGAACAAAGCTAAAACTGCTTTGGCGTTTAGCGCGTCTGCTCCAAGTCCATAAACGGTTTCCGTGGGGAACGCAACTAAACCGCCTGATTTTATGATTTCAGCTGCGGCTTGGATTTTTGATGGATCAGGATTTTGTGGGTTAACTTGTAGGATTAAGGTTTTTTTCATGGGTGTTGCCTTTCAATTTTTAGCACTGTTGAGGTTTCAACTTGCCGCTCTGGAATGTTCCAGTAGGTTTTCAAGAGCCTGTTTTTTTCTTGCTCTGTTGTTTGTTTAAAGCCGTTTTTAGCGTAAAAGTCTACTGCCCAGTAAGCTGCCTTCCAGGTTCCAACCAAAACTGTGCTTGTCTGCGTTAAAGCCATAAGGTGTTTGAGCAGTTTTTTTCCTAGACCTTTGCGTTGGTGGCTTGTGAGCACGTAGGCATGTCGGATTAATGTGACGTCCTTGACGGGTTGAATTCCCATAACGGCGATTAAGCTTCCGTTTTTTTTCAAGCCGTAAAATTCAACGCCACTTTCAATTTCGAATTTTAGTTCTTCCGCTGGCATGTAGGGTTCCTTCCACCTGTCGGTGGGGATTACGCCTTTGTAGGCAACAGCGGCATCGTTAATAACATAGAGTATAAGGTTGAATTGGCTGCTATTGAGCTTAGACATCATAAGTTTTGCCACTTGGGTAAGCAGTTTTGGCGGCTTCTTTGGTATAAACTTATTTGAGAAATTCAAGTCGCTGTAGGTTCACTTTTGCTTTCCAACTGCATTACTTTTTCTAGTAGACGCAGAAAGTATGATTGCGCTTGAAGCTCACTGTACTTGTCAAGGTAAACTGAGACCATGGCGACTTTGCCTTTTCTTGAAGCAACGTATTCAGCGAACATTCTGGCTGAAATTACGTGTCTATCTCCGACAAGAATTGAGGAGGAGGCTAGATTTAGAACTTCGTTTGCTTTTGGAACTGCGATTGCCATCGTGCCAAGTTTGTCTTCGTTTTCGCTGAGAAGAATTAGGCAACTGTTTTGGGCTTCCACGTAAACCGCAAGGAATCTGGTGTCTTTTTCAGTTAATTCTTCTTTAACTACGTTGGCACGATCCATACACGCTTTTCCCTCTTGCCAAATAATGCATTGACTGCTTAAAAAAGACTTCATAAAACCAGAATGGCATAGCATCGGGAGGTTGGTGCTCTCTGTTGCGATTTTTTTCTATAGCCCCCCTTATATATAGAGTGGACTTGTGGCTGAAGCGGGAGTTCACTTGCTAGTTTAATCTATATATAGAGGAGGGGATAGGTCGGCAGAGCAGTAGCTTAAGAAGCTGGGCTTCCTTTTTTTGCCCGTCTGTACTTATTGCCAAGATGTGGTGTTTTAGACGTAGCTTTTTATTATGCAAGAAACTATACAAGGGCAAAACAAAAACTAGCAAATCAGGTGAAATTAGGATGACTAATGTTGTTGTTTCGCTTTCAGGCGGAAAAGACTCGGTTTATGCACTCTACACGGCGCTCAAAGAAGGCTTAAACGTTACCCACCTTATGTTTATCCAGACAGGCGGCAAAGCCCACCTTGAAAACAAAAAAATGGTAAAATTAATTAGTGAAGCCGTTGGCATTCCTGCTCTTGTGGTGGGTGGAAAGCCCAGTGATATACAAAAATCGCTGAAAAAGATTGGTGCTGACCTGCTGGTTTCTGGTGTAACAACAACTCCTGAGCATTTGGACTACTACAAGGGAATCATTGAGCCGATTGGTGTTAAACAGTATGCGCCGCTGTTTGGTAAAAACCCGCTTGAAGGGCTTGCGGAGATGCTGCAACTTGGCTTTCATAACCTGATAATTGAGATTGACACTTCGTTGGGGGCAAACAAGGATTGGTTGGGCAAAGAAATCGACCAAAGCATCCTTGACGAAATCCACCTGCGTGTTAAAGAGAAAAAAATTAATCCCATTGGTGAATGGGGAGAATACCATACTTTAGTTGTTAACAGTCCAATCTACAAAAAGCAAATTCATGTAGAGAAGACGAAGATTGAGTGGAAGGGAACCAAAGGCTACTACATCATAAAGCAAGCAAGCTTGCAACCCAAAGGTTAGTTCTCTTGAGGCAGGATACGTTGTTGAAGTCTTGTAATGAATATTAATAATCCATAAACTATTTCTACTTCAAAAATAACCGTTCTAACAGTGTCAAAATTGGTAAATATCCTAGTAGTAGACGATTCCGAGTACATTAGAGATTTACTCACAAAAGTCTTACTTAGTGCAGGCCATAACGTAATTGGAGAAGCAGCCAACGCAGAAGAAGCAATCCAAAAGTACCAAACGTTACACCCAGAAATGGTATTACTAGACATTGTGCTCAAGCAAACAGATGTTGCCCAAACAGGGTTAGATGCCCTAAAAGGGATTCTGCAATTTGACCCTCAAGCCAAAATAGTTATGGTCAGCGCCTTAAACCAACAAGCCGTAATAAACAAGTCATTTCAGCTTGGTGCCAAAGGATTCATAGCCAAGCCTTTCCAGCCTGAACAATTACTAGAAACTGTAATAACCTGATAGAACATCAAAACAGTTGCTTAGCTAAGAGTCACTTTTTATTCACTTTACTTCTGGAAAGCAAAATTTCAATTGCCTTTTTGGGATTACGAATTGCCCGTAAAACCCGTTCAGACGTAACTGTGGGATTAACCAGATTAGCTTCCGCAGCCAAACAGCGTAAATCATCCGCTGTAAATTCTGGGGTTTCAATAAGCGGCTGCACCGCCGACAGTGCGTCGTCGCTGAATTTGTTTGTTAAGTAACCGCCTTCTTTGGCTTGACGATACAGTTCCGTGCCATACAAGGGTGTAGCGTAGCTAAAGTAAAAGTACTCAGCGCCCAACTGGCGTAGTTTATATGCAAACTTTATGGTTTCTTTCATGTCCTCTTTGTTTTCGCCAATCATGCCAAGGATAAAGAAGCAGCCAACCTTGATTCCAACCTTATGCGCTGCGCTAACTGCTTCTTCAACACGTTTGAGGCTCTGTTTTTTCTTAATAACGTCGTCCACAATACGTTGGACACCTGATTCGGGTGCTATCAAGATTTTTTGGCAGCCTGCCTCGCGCATCTTTGCTAGCAGCTCCGCATCCAGAGCATCAGCGCGGACACCGTTAGGTGTGCACCAATCGACGTGTAAGCGTTTCTTAATCAGCATATCGCAGATTTTCATTAGCCTTTCGCGGTTAAACGCTATGTTGTCATCTAAAAAGTCAATCTGATGAATCCCATACGTTTTAACTATCTGCTCGATTTCTGCGACCACGTTCTCGGCACTTCTAGCACGCCACTTTCGTCCCATTACAATATGGTTTGAGCAGAATATGCAGCCGTAAGGGCAACCCCGAGTGGTGAGCATGCGTATGGAGGGTTTTTTGAGGTTACCGCTGATTGGAATTTTTTTGGCTGCTTCAAAAAACTGCTTCATCGGCAATAAATGTCGTGCTGGAAAAGGCAGAGAATCCAAGTCATCGATGAACGGTCTTGGCGGAGTGATTACTACTTTATTATTTTCTAGGAAGCCTAAGCCTTTAACTTTTTTCAAATCTTCAACTGTGCCTTTTTCGAGCGTGTCGGCAAGCTCAAGTGTGGTTAGTTCCTGCTCGCCAATCACTACAAAGTCTATGTTAGGCTCCTTTAGGCACTCGTTTGGTCTTGAAGAAGGATGCAGCCCGATTAGTGCAATCTTGATGGCTTTGTCAACACTTTTTATTGTTTCAGCAACAGCGAATGCTGCAGTTGACCAGCCCGAATAGGGAACCGTGATAACTACCAGTTTAGGCTTAAACGCCTTAATTCTGTCAACGATTTCTGTGTTCGGCAAGCCCTGTCGGTATTTGCCCCCGTCAAGCTCTTCCAGCAAATTCCAGCCTTCATTGGGTACATCAATAACTAAAACCTCATGCTTCTTCTCCAGAACCGCTGCCACATACGCGAGGTCCATTGGTTGGTAAACGCTTGGTTTCCCCCATGCTTTAGGCTGAATTCTTGGCGGGTTAATCAGGCAAACACGCATCAGTAGGCATCTCTAACGCGAATAAGAACGTTTGAGTCTGAAAAACTTTTGCTCAAAAGTCTCCAAATACAAAGCTTCAGTGAAGGGAGCAGTTTGTTAAACATGGGATTTTACGCGCCAAACTGTATGGTTAATGGCTACACGTGCCATTACGCGACTGTAAAAGTTGCGTCTAAACATATGCCGCAGAGCATATTTTGGCGAGTAAAAACTGTCGTAAAACTGTTTTCGGAGCCTTAACGCTTCTTCATCTGACAGCAACGGGTTCTCAAATACCGGCGTTGTTGTGTCGTAACGGCTCCAGTCTGGAGACATCTTGTATCCTAACCGTTCAACCTCTTTACGCAGTTCAGTTCCGGGATAAGGCGTTGCAATACACAAGTAAACATCATCTGGTTCAGCACGTCTAAGAAAATCAAAAGTTTCCTTACGCATCTCTGCAGTCTCGCCGGGATAGCCGATAATTATCGATATGGCAACGAATAAGCCTGCTTTCTTTGCCATTTTTATCGCTGCCTCATTCTGCTCTACAGTAGTGCGTTTATTTACAGCGTTTAAGACAGTTTGGCAGCCTGATTCAGCGCCAAAAAACACTTGCTGGCAGTTGGTGGCTTTCATCTTTTCAAGCATTTCTTCGCTGATTTGGTCAACGCGGGTTTGGCAGTCCCATGGAATGTTGATTTTTCGAATCTTTATTTCATCGCAAATGTCAAAGAGGCGTTTCTTATCCAGCGTTAAAGTGTCGTCATAGAAAGTGAAAGAGTCAGCGTTGTATTCACGTTTAAGTAGTTCAAGTTCATGGCCGATGTTTTTGGGGCTTCGAGCACGATACTGCTTGCCCAAAATGCGCGATGTAGTGCAGAAGTTGCATTGAAATGGGCAGCCTCGACTGGTGATTACTGGAAAGAACAGTTTACCAAAAAGACGGTACTTATCAAGTGGGAAATGCTTGTAGGCTGGAAAGGGCAAGTCGTCAAGGTTTTGAATGTAGGGGCGGTCTGGATTTTGAACAATTTGCCCTTGATGACGATAAGTTATTCCGTCTGCAGAGTTCAAGCCAACATGATTAATAATTCTGTGCGTTAGCTCAACAAGCGTTAGTTCGCCTTCGCCGCGAACAACCACATCCACTGAGGGTTCACTGCCAAGAATTTCTCTATCCATAAAAGTGGCGTGTGGACCACCCAAGACGACAGTTGCGTCTGGACAGGCTTGTTTGGCTCCTCTTGCCGCCATCATGGTTGAAAGCACCATCGGGGTCATAGAGCTTATGCCGACAACGTTTGGGTTAAACTCTGCCAGTTTCTGCTTAAGTTGTTCTTGGCCAATATCAGAAGCTAAGCAGTCTAAAACTAAAACTTCGTTGCCTTTTTGCTCAAGTACAGCAGCAAGGTAAGCCAAGCCGATTGGCAAGTAGGGATGGTGGTGATATGCGCCTTTAATGGCGGGCGGATTAACCAAAGCTACTTTTGCTGTTGTACCCATCAAGTTACACCAAAGTTAATGAAAATAGAAAAAAATGATTAAACGGCTGCTTTGATTTTTCTTCGAAGATGCGCCAGCGCTGTCCGCGTTGCTGACTTGCCGTAGACTCCGCCTTTGCGCCACATCTTGTAAATGTAGCTTGGACGAATATAGAAGCTCTGGAACGCTTTTTCACGCATCTCTTTTAGTAGATCTGAGCTTATGTATGGCGTTTCAAAGATTGGCGTTGCAGTGTCATAACGGTTAAAGTCAGTGATTTTCAGCCAGCCCTTCTCCTTAACGAGTTCATGCATCGGCGTTCCCGGGTAAGGCGTGGCAATGTAGTAGCCGACGTCGTCAGGGTTTAGTTCCTCAATGAACTTGGTTGTTTCACGCAGTGTTTCAGGTGTTTCCTCTGGGAAGCCCAACACTACGCTTGCAACAGTCATTAAACCCACTTCTTGAGCAATCTTGAATGACTTCCTGATGGTTTCAAGCTTGTAGCCTTTGCCCATGGCGTCAATAACCATTTGTGAACCAGCTTCTACGCCAAACCAAACTGCGATGCAACCTGCATCCTTCATCATTTGGAGCAGTTCACGGGTGACCATGTCAACTCGGGTTTCGCAGTCCCACTTAATCTTTAAGCCGCGGTTCTTGATTTCAGCGCAGATTTCCCTTACACGTTCTTGGCTAACTGAAAATGCGTCATCATAGAAAGTGAACTGTTGAGCACCAAAATCTTTCACCAAATGCTCAAGCTCGTCAACCACGTTCTTGGCGCTTCGCATTCGGTAGCCTCTGCCAAACATTCGCACTGCAGAGCAGAAGTTGCACCAGAAAGTGCAGCCGCGGCTTGTGTAGACTGGGAAGATGACTATGCCGAACTTGTTTAAGTGCTCAAGCGGGAAAAGATGGTGAGCTGGAAAGGGCAGTGCGTCAAGGTCTTGAATGTAGGGTCGGTCTGGGTTTTTGACGATTTGGTCTCCGTTTCGGCAAGTGGTGCCTATCACATCGTAGTAGGGTTTGCCCGCTTCAATTCGCTGCATAAGCTCGACAATTGTAAGTTCGCCTTCTTTCCTTACGATAATGTCTAGCTGCGGGTAATCTTTTAGGGCGTTTTCATCCCAAAATGAAACGTGTGGGCCGCCAATCATGGTTACGACTTTTGGGTTTTCTTCCTTGGCGATTTTAGCGATTTGGCACGCTGACTTGTAGGTTAATGTTGTTGATGTCATTCCTACGACATCTGGATTACGCTTTTTCAGTTCCTCTCTAAACTGGTCATAAGTGAATCTGAGTGCTTGGCAATCAATAACGTCAACTGGGTAGCCAGCTTTCTCAAGTACAGCAGCCAAATAACCGATTCCCAACGGTATAAACGGTGGATGCTGATGTGCGCCTTCTGGGTAAGGTGGGTTAACAAGTGTTACATGAGGCTTCATTTTTGTCCCCTATCTCTGTATTTCGCTTGATAGATGAGATAATTTAACTAATATAGGTTTTTGATTATAGCGTTTTTTGAGAAAAAATCCTGGAAGAGCTAAATTTTAAACGTACACCAGTTTAGTGTACATAAAGGTTAGCTGTGGCTAATACAGACGTTCACTTCAATATTCAAGCTTTGTAAAGAAGAAAAAACTTAGTTTTAATCTGTAAAGAGAAAGCAGTAGTAATCAACGCATTTTTCTTCATGACTGACGCTTTAAACAGGGCTTTTTAAATGTTATAGCATAACGCCTACTAAAATGCAATATAAGCTTGGCGTTCTCCTTAAAGCATGCAATTCTAAGGAGAAAAAAGGAAAAGTGCAATTTTCTATGAGAAAAAAAACAGTTGATTTATGCAATCCTATTGGTTTTTATGCTTGCGTCAATAGTTATGAGCGCAAACTTGAACGTAAACGCGCAAGATACTCTTGATACTCAACCACACGGCGGCACACCAGGCGCTCCCATTTGGGGACCACTACCTGCAAACGTCACGCCAGATGTCACAGTCCCAACAACTGCATACCTAAGTTTCAGCCCCAACCCAGTCGGGTTGAATCAGCTTTTTCTAGTAAACGTTTGGGTGACTCCGGGAATTCACCGCAGCAGATACCACACTGGCTACACAGTTAACATAACAAAGCCAGATGGCACATCAGTCACCGTTGGTCCAATGAATTCCTATTACGGCGACGGAACAGCATGGTTTGAGTACCCTGCCGACCAAATTGGCACATGGAAACTCAGCTTTAGTTTTGCAGGAGGCTACTACCCACAAGGATTTTATAATGACTCAGGTTGGCCAGCAACTTTTGGAACCACGCAAACATTCTTCAATTACTCCATGTGGTATCAGCCTTCCAACACTGCCGAACAAACCTTAACAGTACAAGAAGCCCAAGTGGCTTCATGGCCGCTAAATCCGTTACCGAATGACTATTGGACTAGGCCAGTCAACACGATGAATCGAGGATGGGCAGCAAGCGTTGGAGATTTCCCGTGGAGTGGAGCAATCTATGAACCAAGTGGACGTGTTCTTTACTCCAGCAACTACAAGTATACACCATACGTTGCAGCGCCAAATACAGCCCACGTAGTCTGGAGAAACCAAACTGTTTTCGGAGGCTTGTTTGGTGCAGGACAAGGTTACCAAGCTTCCACTGGCACAGGATTCGGCGGAGTCCCACAGCCCACGCTGGTTTTTCAAGGCAGAGCTTACGGCACATACTCTAAACCTGGCACAGGAACAACCTCAGTAACCTACTTCTACTGTATGAACTTGCGAACTGGACAATTAATCTGGGAGTACCCTGTTGCAACAACCGTAACTTTTTCATTGTTTGGACCAATGACTACTCCAATAGCACCCACATGCATTAGTTACCTAAACACTGCTGAAACAGGAAGCCAAGAAGTTCCAGGCGCAACATCAAGAGCTGGAGCATCCGCAGCTCTCGTGTACATTGGCGACCGACTCATCAAATTTGACCCATTCACAGGCGCAATATCTTCAAACGTTAGCTCAGGCGCAGAATTCAACTGCACTATCCAAGGTAGCGGAGGCGGATTATTCGGTGGAGGCGGCTCAACAATTTACAGTGACCCATACGCACTTAGCATTCAAACCTTGGTAAACGGTGGAGTTACCTCTTACCGGTTGATTAACTGGACTACAGCACCAACAGCAGACAACTTTACCGCAAGAGTCCTCAACAATATTACTTGGCCAATGTCGTCACTGGGCACTGCTGATTTTGACGCTGGAATATCGGCTACTGTAAACTGGGATGACGGAGTTAACGCTTTAGGAACCCGAGTAATTATATTATCAATGAAAGACGGTTCAGTTACAGCCAACTTTTCAACTGCCCACACGCCTGCAGAAACCCTATTTAGCGGTGCAACCTTAGTTGTTGACCACGGGAAAGTTGCTTTTGCAGCAATGGATAGACACTGGCTATGTTATAATCCACAGGGACAGAAAGTTTGGCAAAGCGAAGATGCAGATTATCCATGGGGAACATGGTGGGCTTACGCCACAGCATCATATGAAATAAACAGTAACACAAGCGCAATTATCGGCACAAACTACGCTGGCGTTTACGCTATAGATTGGGATACTGGAAAAATAATTTGGTGGTATTATGACCCCACTGTTGCATTCGAATCGCCATACATCACTTCAAACGGCACCACAATCAACTCTTTCGATACAGGCGTACAAATTGCCGACGGAAAAATCTACGTTTACAACACGGAGCACACACCCACGGCACCAATTAACCGCGGCTGGAAACTGCACTGCATAAACGCAACTACTGGACAAGGCATATGGAGCATTTCAACGCCAGGTTCGCTAGGCGTAATTGCAGATGGCTACATGACTGCAGGCAGCATCTTTGACGGCTACACTTACTGCTTTGGCAGAGGACCCAGCTCAACTTCGCTTACAACGCTTGGCAGCAGCGTAAACGGAAGCAGCGTGCTAATACAAGGCAAAGTGCTTGACCAATCGCCAGCTCAACCAGGAACGCCATGTGTCTCAGCCGCTTCAATGGCTACTCAAATGGAATATCTGCATATGCAACAACCATTAGCTGGACTGTTTGGCAATGCTACCATAACGGGTGTTCCAGTAACACTTATGGCTACAGATCCAAACGGTAACACAATAACCATTGGCACAACCACAACCAACGGGTATTATGGCACCTTTAGCTTTGCTTGGACTCCATCTATGCCTGGTCCATACACAATCTTTGCCTATTTTGCTGGAGATGACTCATATGGCGGCTCAACGGCTAGCACAGACTTAAACGTTAACGAGGCGCCTCAAGAAACCCAAATTTCAACTGGCGGACAAATACAACCTGGGGAATCTCAGCTGTTAATGTACACACTGATTGGAGTCATCGTCTTAATCATTCTAGTAATTGTTGCAATTGTAGTTTTAGCAGTTAGGCGCAGATAAAACCAAACAAACCCCTTTTTCTTTTTTATTTTGCTTTTTTCAACCTTGAAATTGGTTTTATTGCTGGTTGCTTAATCCTTAAATTGAAGTGAACACCATTAAAAGCCAAATGTTGTCTATGCTTAAAACCCGCATTCACGTTCTAATGTGGCTGCTACGCAACCCCAAACAGATACAGCACATAGTAATCCGCGAAACGCTGTACCGGCAAAGAAACCGCAGCAGGCAAGGCTGGATTGAATGGCAGAAATACGACACTTACACCGCGGCGTTTCAGCACAGTACAGCCGTTTCATATGCAAGGCCGCTTAATCAGGCGCGTATACAGACTTTTCTTGACATGGTTAGCGTTGCAGGCAAAAACCTTATGCTCCTAGATGTGGGTTGCGGCGACGGAGTCTTAAGTGAACCCATCGCTAAACTAGGCAACAACGTTACCGGGTTTGATTTGCCAACCATAACGCCGATGGCTCATAAACGCGGCGTTTCAATGGTTTTCTCGGGGATGCGGAGAACTTGGCTTTCAAGCCCGAAGTGTTTGATGTTGTTTTGGCTTCTGAAGTGGTTGAGCATTTATGGAATCCACAGCGTTTTCTTGATGACGCATACCGTGTTCTGAAGCCGAAGGGCTACTTGATTTTGGAGGCGCCTGAAGGCATCGAAGGCTTACGGTATGACGCCCACAAAAACTGGTTCACCGTAGAGCGGTTTCAGCATATGCTTGGCAACAAGTTTAGCTTGCGTCAGTTTAAGCGTTTTTCGCCTGAATGGGGTGCGCCCACAGCGACGATTATTTGCCTGTTCCAGAAAAATTAGCTTGAAAGTTTAAGGTGCGCTTCTTTTAGCAGCTTTGTGACTGGCAGGTTGTAGGGGCATTTAGGCTCGCATTCGCTGCATCCACTGCATTTATCGGCTTTAATTTCTAATCCATTGTATAGCTTTTTTGCCCATTTCTTCAAGCCGTAACAGGAATAGAACGATTCAAACCTTAAAGTCGCTGGAATATTCACTTTTTCTGGGCAGGGCATGCATTGTCCGCAGTCACGGCAGTACTGGGTGCCTAACTTGAAACTGAACCGTTCCTTTTCACACGCGGTTAAGCCTTCGTAGCCTTCGCCGACGCTGACTGCAGTTTCAACTTCTGAAATTGACCTCAACCCCGGAATCGTCACCGCGATGTCCCGAGACAAAACGTACCGCAAAGCGCTCGAAAACATCTCGCCATTGCACTCGCCAAGGAGGGCTTTAAGCTCAGGCTCGTCAGAAACCAGTGACAGCGACGGGTTATAGAGACATGTGATTAAGTTTGAGGTTTTAGCTGAAAGCGGCTTCATGGCGGCAACGCCGACGTCGAGCGCTTTGGCGGCTGGCAAAAGCTCCTCTTCAGCTTGTCGTGTAATAACGTTAAGCGGAACCAGTACAGTGTCAAACTCGCCTGTCTCAATGGCTTTCTTCAAAACTTTTGGTTTGTGCCCTGTAATTCCGATAAAATCTACCAAGCCTTCTCTGCGTGCTTGCTTGCAGGTTTGCAATACGCCGTCTTGGCTCATGGCTTTCTGCAGGGTTTTTTCGTCGTCGATTCCGTGCAGTTGAATAATGTCCAGTCGGTCGGTTTGGAGCCGTTTTAGGCTGCTTTTGAAATCATCCAGTGACTCCTTTTTGGTGCGTGAACCCGTCTTAGTGGCGAGAATGCAGTGGTCTCTTACGTCTTTGAGGGCTCGCCCCATTTTTTCTTCGCTGTCGCCATCCCACTTTGCCGTATCAAAATAGTTAATGCCCAAATCAAACGCCCGCTGAACAACGTTAACAGCTGCGGCTTGGTCTATTTCGCTAATCCATGTTCCGCCGAATCCGACAATGGACACTTGAAGGTTTGTTCTGCCTAACCTTCGCTTCTGCAACCAACCACCCCGCTAAGCCATGCCTGCGCTGTCAACGGAGCCTGGGTTTAGCCTGCGCTTTGCAAAGTTCAAGACGCCTTCACGTCTGACGCGTTTGATTATGCGTTTTGGCGCACGGTGGAAGTCTTTGAAGAACTGTTTCTGAATCGCCAGAAGGTCGTTATAGCCGAACTCGTCAGTTTTAACGCCCAAAAGGAAATCGTCAAGCTGAGTGTATTTGCCTGTCTCCAGCATTTCACGGTACAAAGGACTGTCGGGGTAAGCAATAAAAATGTTAAACTGACACCAGTCCGCGTCAAGCTTCTCCGCGAAACGATAAGACGCCATCAAGTCCTCTTTGGTTTCGCCTGGTAAACCAAGCATAAACGAGCACGCAACTTGAATGCCAGCTTTACGACACATTTTAAACGCATCTTCCGTTTGTTCTAAGGTGATTTGGCGGTTGATTTTCTCTAAGATCCTTGGAGACCCCGACTCAACGCCAAACCAGATGGTTTTGCATCCGGCAGAAGCCATCCTTTCAAGCAATTCAGGGTTAACAAGGTTAACGCGTGTGTCGCAAACCCATTCAAGGTCAAGCTTGCTTTGTTTCATTAAATCGCAGAACTCAACAGTTTCCTTCTTGCGCAAAGTAAAGTTGTCGTTAATGAAATAGATACCTTTGGTGCCGTATTTTGTGACTAAATCGTTAACTTCATCCATGACCCGTTTTGGGCTGAATTGGCGGCAGATGTTGCCCCATAGTTTTTTTGTTTCGCAAAAGCCACAGTTGAAGGTGCAGCCACGACTGATGCTCATTACGTCTGCTGGTTTAGCTTTAAGGAACTCAATAGTGCGGTCATATTTTTCCAGCGGTAAAAGGTGCCTTGCTGGGAAAGGGATTTCATCCATGTTACTCAGGAAATTGGGTTCATTTTTTATGTTGTCATTCTTGCCTCTGGATGCGACTCCAGCGACGCCTGCAGCGCCTGCCCAGTCGCCTTTCAATATGAAGCCAGCGAGTTCAGCAATTGCTTTTTCGCCTTCACCCATAACCACATAATCAATCTCAGGCGTCTCCAGCAAACTGTCGGGCATGTAGGAGGCATGCCATCCGCCAACAACAATTTTGCAGCTTGGCAGAACATGTTTTATGGCTTGAGAGGTTTCTACACACTTCTTGTATGTGGCGCTTCCACAGGTGATTCCAACAATTTCTGGTTGAAGCTGAAGCACCAACTTTTGAACTTCATCAATGCTTTGCTGCATTAGGTAATTGTCGAGCATTTGCACTTGGTTACCGGCTTTTTCAAGTGCGCCAGCAACGTACATGAGTCCTAATGGTGGAAGGCGTTTTCCATGAAACCAGGGCGCGTTAGAAGGCGGAGCAGTGGTCATTAACAAAATCAATTAACGTTTTCTCCTACGCATTTTGGATTAGTAAACAGATACAATTTCTCCCTCAACCTAAATCTGCTTAACACGTTTGATAGATTCCCAATTTAATAAGCTTTAACTGAAACGTAAAATAAATGGTTGAAACTTTCAAACAGCAAAAAAGGCTTAAGCATTCAATGGTTGCATTTCATCTGCTTTTTCTTGTAATAATTCACATGACCTCTCCAATTTGTATTTATACCTGCCAAAAAATTTGAATGTAGAGTGAGGTGTAGGGGCATGAGAGACTTTGAAGTAATAATTCCAATAGAATATATGAATTTCATAAACAGGGAGATCAAAAATCCTAAACGGTTAAATACGGAGCTTCTTGAGCTCTGGCTTGAAAGAGAACTCGATTTAGAGAACCCTGGTTCCTATGGAAACCTGCCTACCGATGAAAGCCATGTAACAGTGCAGACTCTCCCAAACGGAAACTACAAAATTACAATGTCAAACGTTTGCTTTGACATGATTAAATCTCATGTGCAGCCTGAGCCGCATAGTCGTCGAAAATTGGCGGATGCAGATATACTTCGGTGCTGGCTTGAAATCAAGATAGAAGAGGACGAAACTGAACACCGCATAAAAGTTAAAGAATTAACCTAAGACTTTTTTTGTCTTCTCAGCACTTGTTTAGTTAGGCGTTTTTATTGTTTAATTAACGGTAAATACAATAATCTCCTTATAAGTTAAAGTCAACATGGTTGGGTAAGAGAGGCGGCTTTAGTCTGTTTAGCGAAGATGAAGAAGTAAACTTGTTTCCAGACGATGAAAAAGAAGGCGACCACATATTAACTGCCACTGGCATAGCTGAATACATCCGTTTCAACTGTTGCCCTCGCTTTTTCAAACTAAAAATTGACCGCGTAAAAGAGAAAAGCCGTCGATGGCATGAAGCCTTCAAACCTATCAGCCCTCTGTTGTACAGTGTGGGGAAGAAGCTTGAGGAGAAAAAGGTGGCTGACCTCAAAGAGAAAGCTGCAGGCTACCATGACTTCTCCAAGTTTGACCCTAACCAGTACGGTTGGGTTAAAGCGCAGGAAGCTTTAAAGGAACTTTGCGGAATCATTGAAGCCCAGCTTGTTGCTGGCGAGCGGACAGATGGTAAACCTGTTTTGGTTTATCAGGTTCCCATGAAAGGACACATCGGTGTTTGGGATGTAAAAGGTATAGCCGATTTGATTGCTGTTTGGCCGCTAAAAGAGGGAAAAGTGAAGGTTCGAATTTTTGAGCTAAAGTCCTCTTGGAAGGAGCAGACCGCTCACCGTATTCAAGTGGCGATTTACGTTTTGCTGCTTACACAGGAACTGGGCTGCTTATCCTCAAAAGTAGAGCTTGAAGGCGGCGTAATAAACCGAGAAACAAGCTTAGACAATTTGTCTGCTGAAAACCTGCCAAAATTCAAGCTTAGCCCGCTCATTCAGGATGTTGAGAGGCTGTTAGCAAAAAACGGCGAACTAAACCGTATCCACCAGAAACCCCTAGACGAAGTGGAGTATCAGCTTTGCTGGAGATGTGACAACTGCGGATTCAACGAATGCTGCATTGTCTGCTCCGTTGAAAACGAAAGCATAGCTTTGCTTAACTTAAGCCGAGGCGAACAAAACGCACTTAGGCATCACGGTATTGAGCGGCTTGAGGATTTAGCTAAGCTCAAAGCTGTTATGGACACCTATGACTTGCGACCCTATGACTTCACGACTATGCCTGCAAGAGACCCTGAAAGAGTGAATATTCTCTCGACAGACCCTATTATTGGAGCTAAACTGGATTGGCTAATTGAACGTGCCCAATAC
>Ga0123335_1003110_pt1 | contig 23674 bp, 19 predicted proteins | sample BiotimSIPDNA_2_FD_89707 | JGI IMG/M metagenome (GOLD analysis project Ga0123335, IMG submission 89707) | Anaerobic biogas reactor microbial communites from Washington, USA - Biogas_R2 time_0 SIP DNA | ecosystem: Engineered > Bioreactor > Anaerobic > Unclassified | place: Washington, USA...
GTAACATTCCACTTTTCGGCATTACAAAACCATTAATAAATCCATTTGAATAAATTACAGTTGAAGAACTGCTTTTAAGGTTACCCTCCTCCGGTTTAATCTCAACCTTCTCCTTTATTTTTACCTGAGCCATAAGCGGCAAAACCATAAAAATAATAATAAAACAAATTAATGTTTTTCTCATTAAAATCCCTCGTAAATTTTTACTTTTGTATTTTTTGTTTGTAAACAGCAGGCAGGTAATTTTTCCTCTGTACCGCCAAAACTTTTTGCTGTTTAGGTTTACAAATATAAAAAGTGGGGGGGGTAAATGTCAAGCAATTAATAATTAAAAATGAAGGATATTATCGAAGTTAAAAAATAAAAGTCCGGCGAGGAACGAGCAGGACATACAATCATTCAAAATTAAAAATTCAAAATTAAGAATTATTAGTTATTCTTCTAAAACTATCCACTCCTGTATACAAATCTGAACATTTAAGAGAACAACAACAGATATTTTATTGAATTTCCCGTGATATTACCATAAAAAACAATTATTAAATTGCTTTCCGGTTTGGCATTTGTATTGCAATATCGTATTCACTTAACTTTTTGCTGAGGAGGTAAATATGAAAAAGAATTTAGGTTTAATGGCAATTATTATAACAATGGCGTTCTTTACAGCCTGCGATGTAACCACTTACGAATACGATTCAACCCCGCCCGATCCGCCTACAGGTTTATACACATTAAACGGGGACGGTGTTGTTGAATTACATTGGAACCAGAACAGAGAAAGAGATCTTGCCGGTTACAATATTTATTATAGCTATGAATACGACGGTGAATACGAGTTGATAGGAAGTACTGGAAATACATATTATTTAGATAGAGAAGCCCAAAACGGAGATACATATTTCTATGCTGTAACTGCTTACGATTACGATGGAAATGAGAGCGAATTGAGTTACGATATTGTATACGAAACCCCGCGCCCCGAAGGTTTCAACGTTGCGCTTGCAAACACCGATGCTACTTCGGGTTACGATTTCAGCAGTTACAGCATTCTTCCTTTTGATGACTTGAATACTGACTTCTTTTACGAGAAATTTGAAGGGAAACACTATCTAAATGTTTGGGAGGAAGCTGATATTGTTGATATGGGAGCGACTAGTGATATTTATGACATAAATGAAGCTCCTTCATCAGGTTATGTTCCGTTATACGAAGGCGATCCCTACAAGTTTACCGAAGCAATTCCGGGACATACTTATATAATTTGGACATATGATAATCACTTTGCTAAAGTACGTGTTAAAAATATTGTGAACGACAGATTGGTTTTCGATTGGGCTTATCAGCTTGTAGAAGGAAGCAAACTTCTTAAACGCAACGCAGCTGCAGAAAAAAGCCGTACAGCTTCAAGATCCGGAAGAAATTAAAATATATTCGAAATGATTGAAAAAAGCATGCCTTCGGGTATGCTTTTTTATTGATAATTAGTTATTTTACTGCAAGTTTAGATTATAAAATTGTTAATTAAGAACTTTATGGAATGATTATTCCAAAAATAAAATATATATCTTTATTGCTGATGATATTTACTCTGGGTTATATTTATCAGCACGATGATGTGAATCATTTATTCGAGATATTTCAGAAAGGAATTTCTATAAACAGTATATCCGATTTTTCGCAGCATTTCAGCTCGAAAACATACATCAGTTTATCGGATGGAACTACGGGATATTTCAGTTCGAATCAGGCATACTATGTTCTTAAAAAATATCTGGATACCTACGAACCCATTGAGTGCGTTCTTGAAAGAACAAAGATATTTGAAAGATCGGCTTATGCTACTGGAAAACTAAAATACACTCTTAACGGAAGACGAGGTTCTGCCGGAGTGTATATTTCTATTCAATCTGCAGGGGATAAATGGCAGATATCCCAGATAACAATTAACTGATAATTATGAGGAAATTGTTTTCTTTAATACAGAAAAAAGCACATTATTTAGCATTATTCTGTCTGACGGTTTTTTTTGTAACCGGTTTTGTTTCTCCATTATTGGTTCAATACAAAGAAGATAACTGGCAAAAAGAATTATCCCAAAAAACCGGAATCATAAAAGACGGAATAAAACAAAAATTCGACGATGTCTCTTCTGCAGTGCTTGATGTAAAAAATCATCTTCTTAAAACAAATCCTAAATACTTTTCCAAAGAAAACAAAACAAAGCTTTTTGATTTGCTGATGGAAAAACCGTTCAGCAGTTGCGAAATATTTATTCTCGATTCATCGTTTAATCTTTATGCATGGAACTCACACAGCTTGCAAGCCGATACTTCGATTTTTTCGTTAAAACCTTACGGCGAAACTTTTCTTTCCGGATCCGATTTGAAAATATCGCTTATTTATATGGACAGCCTTATAACAGATAATAGTATTTTCTATTTCCAAATTATTAAACCGGTTGAAAAAAAATACAGGTTTAACAACGAGTTTTATGAGCCGCTAAGTATAACCGAATATCTATCGATTAAATACAATACAAGTTTTCGGCTTCTTCTAGGAAATGCGAATAAAATAATTGATGGAAGATACGACAGTGCGGAAATTAGAAATAATAAGAACAAAATAATCGGATCAGTTGAATTTCAAAAACCACTTAAAGATGCTGCCATCAATACATTCCTCGACGATTTGCAAAGTATGAAATATCTAATGGGCATTTTAGCATTCCTTTTTTTTATTCTTAAAACAAATCAATTTAATTTTTTTTCCGGAAAAAAAACTGCTGGTTTTTTACTGCTCATTTTAAATCTCTCGATTTTGAGAATAATACTGTTCGTAACTGAAATACCGGGCAGTTTTTTACCTGAAGCTTTTACTGATTCATCTTATTTCTCATCGGGATTGGCGTATGGAATTGTAAGTTCTCCCTTCGAGTTTTTTCTAACTGCACTTTTTGTATTGATAATTTGCATATCGTTTCTTAGAAATATTTTAGAACTGAAAAACGAAGATTTAAAAACCAAAAATATTATTCTGAAAACCTTTGCTGTTTTACTTTCAGCAGGTTTGTTTCTGGTGCTTTTGCGCGGACTGGGTGCGGCGGTTAAAAGTGTGATATTCGATTCTTCAATTTTTTACTTTAAATTTCCCGAATTGTTGCCGAAACTGCCCATAGCATTTATGCATTTTAATTTACTTATGCTTGGAATCTGTTCGGTAACGGTATCAGTTGCATTTATCTTATTAATAATTAAAACATTAGGGAACAGGCATAATTCAAACAATTTCTATTTTGGGGGGATTTTTATCATTTTGCAGATTTTGGGCTTTATTTATGATTTATCTCAAAAAGAGCCTCAAGGAACCCCTGCGTTAAGAATTTTATATATAAGTGTTGCCTTCATAATTTCTTTGCTTATTTATAAAGGCAAATTACAGATTCTCGGAAGATACCTGGCAATATCTTTTTTTGCATCTTTTATAACTGTAACTCTGCTTATGTTTTATAACTACCGTCTCGAAGTAGATTCTCTACGGACAGTTGCATTCGAACTGATGCGGCCGGATGAAAACTGGTTTGAATTTCTTCTAGACCAGACGGCAGACGAATCTGTCGGGTTAATTGAAAATGAAACTATTCCCGCATCGCAAAATTATTCTTCACTTGCCTTTATTTGCTGGAGCAACAGTCCGCTTGAAAGAGAAGGAGTAAATTCATCTCTTCAAATATTTGATGATAAATGGAATCTATTAGGAGAATTCAATTCTGATTTTAATATAAAGCAAGAATTATTTGATGAAATTATTAAAAATCATAGCGGGCAGGAATTTGTTTCTGTAAAACTTTCCGAAAAGCAGCAGGTTTTATCTATTCTAAAAGAAGTGCGTGATAAAGCGGGAAAGGTTTTTTATCTGACAGTTTCAGCTTTAATAGATAATTCGAAATTTATTATCGAAAAATCCGGGAAATTTTATACAGGGAAATTAACCGGAATTCTTTCACCGGTGGACATAGAAAAACTTAAACTTATTGAATTAGAAAAAGGCAGAATTATTAAAATAAACGGGGATTTTACACCCGATGAAAATTTAATAGAAAAATTCCGTAATGCAGGTTTTTCTAAATTCAATGAAGCATGGTATAATTTTTCTTACGGGGATGACGAATATAATTTTTTTATAGTTAAAACTGATCCTTCCAAAGAAAAATTACTTTGTGTGGGGCAGACAAAAAAAGATATATCGTTTGGTTTGTTCAATTTTTTCAAAGTTTTTATTGTTCATACTGTTTATATAATTTGTGCCGGAATTTTTCTGTTTCTGGTTCTTGCGGCCCGCAATTTTAATTTTAAGGTAACGTATAACCTTAAACTTCTTTCCGCATTCCTTTTAATTTCTATAATTCCTCTTCTGGTAATGGCTTTTTATTTCAGAGCAATTTCCGAAGATAACAACCGCGAAACAATAATTTACAAATTGGAAAAACACGCTGCAAGAATAAATGAGTATCTTGAGAAATATTATAATATTTACCCCAAAAATGATATTTACAGCGAGGCAGCTGATGATATTGGGGTGAATTATTCTCTCTTCGCTAATAACATTCTTGAATACAGTACTCAAAGAAATTTTTACAATACCGGAATAATTTCTGCAAATATTCATCCGGCAGCGTATTCAAAGTTATTCCATCTCGGATTTTTCAAAATACTGAATGATGAAAATCTCGAAAATTATAAGTATCAAGCTTTCTATTATAAAACCGAAATTGGCGGAGAAGAAAAAGTAATTGAAGTAAACACAGCTTTTAATTCTGTCTCTTTACCAATGAGCGGCTCCGATGCCGATGTTTTCCTTTTCGGTACTTATTCGCTTGCAGTATTGATAATTATTATAGTAAGTACGTTTCTTGCCAAACAAATTTCGCAGCCGATATTCAAGCTTACAAATGCAACAAAGGCGGTTGCAGGCGGCGATTTAAATTTTAATTTGGAAAACAAATACAAAGGTGAAATAGGTGAATTGATTGACGGTTTCAACAAGATGGTTAAGGGACTTAAAAAAAATCAGACAGAGCTTGCAGAAGTTGAGCGTGAGCTTGCGTGGAAAGAAATGGCAAGGCAGGTTGCTCACGAAATTAAAAATCCGCTTACACCGATGAAATTACTAATGCAGCAGCTTGTTATAACTTATAAGGACAAATCACCAAAATTCGATGAAATATTCGAAAAAGTTACATCAACAACAATCAGGCAGATTGATACGCTTAAAAACATAGCAAGCGAGTTCAGCAATTTTGCGCAGATGCCGAAATTAAAATTAGAAAAATTAGATATTGTAAATTCGATAAACAGCACAGTGAACCTTTTTGCCGACGAAAAAGCCAAAATAACATTTTCAACCGATCTTAAAACAGCTTATACCGAGTCCGATTCTGACCAGCTTAACAGAAGTATTATAAACCTTATAAGAAATTCAATTCAGGCAGAGGCAACTAAAATTGAATTGAAGCTTGAAACTGAAAACGATTTTTATATTTTAAGAATATCGGATAACGGCAAAGGTATTGATCCTGTGAATGCCGAAAAAATATTTCTGCCGAATTTTACAACTAAAACCGAAGGGATGGGATTAGGTTTGAGTTTGGTTAAAAGATTTATAGAAATGACAGGCGGAAAGATTTATCTGGACAGAAGTAATTCCGAAGGAACTATGTTTTTGATAAAATTTGCGATAAGGAAAGATGAATAATTTAACTTCGTATCAAAAAGCAGCGCTCGATTATAAAAACCACATTTCGCTTACTGCAAATGCCGGTTCAGGAAAGACTTTTGTCCTTTCAAAAAGGTATGTTGAAATTGCTCTTGCCGAAAATATTCCGCTGAATAAAATGGTGGCAATTACTTTTACCGATAAAGCCGGCGGAGAACTTTACAGGAAAATTGCATCCGAAATTGAACAAAGACTTATTACTGAAGAAGATAACAAGAAAATAGAAATTCTACATCGAATAAGGAGGCAGCTTGTTTCTGCAAATATTTCTACAATACATTCTTTTTGTATAAATCTTCTTAAATCGTTTCCTGTTGAAGCAGGCGTTGATGCTGGTTTTGTTTCGGCTGATACTAATCTGGCTGATGAAATAATTGATAAGAGCATTGAGAAATATATAAACGAATGCGTAAATAATTCCGAAAAGTTTGAGCTGTTGAAGAAAATAATAAGGTTCTGCGGCTCGAAAAACAATTTTATAAAACAGATAAAACATCTTATAGGTAAAAGAAAAAAAACAGAAAGTATAATAAAGATAATTAATGATAAAACAACCGAAGAAATAACAGAAAAATTTAACAACGATTTTGAACATTACGGAAGTCTGCTTCTAAAAGAGAAAGCAGATAAGCTGATAAGATTGTTAGAGACAATTAACGGATATGTTGCAGAAAAAAACAGCGAAAATGAAATTGCTGCTAAAGTAACAAATAAAGTGAAAGAATATGATAATTCCGATACATTTCCAAAAAAAATGATTATACTTTCTGAAATTATTAAAGAAGCAGCAACCCAGCAAAATAAAATAAAGAAACGCGGATATTTTTCGAAGGATTACGACAACACTCCGGAAATAAGGCAGGCAAATGAAATGATGTGCGATTTCGAAAAAATATTGCCGAAAGAGAATTCTGTTGAAGCCGTACCTATACTGGCGGAATACAATAAGGTTTTTGCAGAAATCTTTACAGATATTCTAAAAATCTATGAAGCTCTGAAAAAGCACAGATGCATCCTCGATTTTGAAGATATTTTGCTTTATGCCGAAAACCTTCTAAAAAACGAAGAAGTGAAAACCGCTCTATCGGAAAGATATAACTATATAATGATTGATGAATATCAAGATACCGACGAAATTCAATACAATATTTTTATGCCTATTCTCGATAATCTAAAACGCGGAAATTTGTTTGTAGTCGGCGATGAAAAACAAAGCATTTATATGTTTCGCGATGCCGAGCCGGAAGTTTTTACAAAAACGCGTGAGGAAATTACAAAATGGGGGAAAAATAATATTTTAAACCTTCCTCATACTTTTCGTCTTTACCCGGGAATAGCTTTTTTTACAAATATATTGTTTTCAGAATTGTTTAAGACTGAAAATGTTTTGTTGAACGAAGTGGCTTATACTGAATTAATTTGTGCCCGCAAAACAGATGAAAAAGGAAAAGTTGAAATTCTTATTTGTGATGAAAGCAATCCGGAGATTGATGAAGCAGAAGTTACATCTGCCAAAATAACTGAAGAAATTATAAATAATCCGGATTCTAAGTTTTCGGATTTTGCTGTTCTTTGCAGAAAAAGAAATCATTTTGCCGAACTTGAAGATGCTTTTTCGAAAAGGAAAATTCCTTATCAGATTGTCGGGGGTAAAGGATTTTACCAGAGGCAGACAGTCTACGATATTTTAAATATGCTGGAATTTCTGCTCGATTTCGAAAACGACACGGCGCTTGCAGGTATTCTAAGATCGCCTTTTTTTTTGTTATCCGATAAAACATTATACAATATTTCCCAAAAAAGGGGAAACTCATTACACGAAAAGCTTTGTTCCCTTTCTTTAGATATGCCTGAATTAAAATCTGTTGCCGATAAGCTGGCGTATTTTAAAAGTCTGGTTCATCAAACAGAAATAAGCCGGCTGGTAAAGATTATTTTAAATAATACGGGCTATTGGTCTGTTATTGCGTCATCGACTGAAGGCGAACAGGAAATTGCAAATATTAAAAAGCTTATAACACTTGCCGGAAGTTTTTATAATCAGGGATTGAAAAGTCTGTACGATTTTACGGATTTCCTGAAAATATCCGTTCAAAAACAGGAAGATGAAGGACAAGCTGTGCCGATCGGCAATGAAAATACTGTTAAAATTATGACAATTCATCAATCAAAGGGTTTGGAATTCGATACAGTGTTTCTTTACCGCACGAATGATTCGCCCCGCAGCGAAACAACCAAAGCAAAAAGTATTTCGGCAAGCAAGACTTTCGGATTTATGGCAAAAGTGCCTCTCGGTGAAAACTATTCGGATGATTACGCAGCTGCCCCGGTTGTTTTGTTGGACGATTATATCCAATGGCGAAAAAGCAAAGCTGAGCAGCAAAGACTATTATATGTAGCAGTTACACGGGCTGCAAAAAATCTTTATATATGCGCTTCTATTAAGAAAAGCGGAATTACCGGCGGATCGTTTTTTGAACAAATTGCTAAAGGAATTAATCTTGATACAGACAAAGACGAAATTGTAATTTCAGGCAGAATGAAATTCCTTAATAAAGAGAGCTTGCCTGAAAATATTGAACGTGAAATTGAACAAAAAATTAAATTGGTAAAAACATTTAATCTGACTGAAAATAGTGTGTTTTCGGACTCTGCAATTTTGAAACCCGAAGTTATTTTAACAAACCAGATTGAAGATTTTATAAAAGGAGATATAATTTCTGCCACAAAAGTAGCAGTATATTCTCAGTGTCCTTTGAAATATCATCTTGCATATAATTTAGGTCTAAAAAAACTGGAAAATTTTTATGGCAAATCAGAAAGTTTTAATGATCTTTTGGATAAAGAGAATGAAGAAAAACTTCCGGCAGATTTAAAAGGAAGGATTATTCATTCACTCCTAGAAAGTGAAACCGGCGATGAAAATCTTTATGAAACCGTAAAATCAAAAATTATCGGTGAAACTGGTTCCGAGGAAATTTCCGGGCAATTTATTGACGAGATAATACAAGACTTAAAATTATATTTTAATTCGAATGTTTATAAAGAAATAAAGGAAGCAGAGAATTATAAAAACGAATTTGAAATTTATGCCGCCGAAGATGAAAATTATCTATTTGGAATTATCGATAAGCTGATTATTAAAGATAAACAGATAGTAATTGCAGACTATAAAACCGATAAAATTGAAGCTGCCGAAATTAAAGAGCGCGCTCTGTCATACGAAAAACAATTAAAATTTTACGCATACCTTGTTTCTAAAAAATATCCGGAAGCGGAAGATTTTGTATTAAAACTGATTTTTATAAAACATCCCGAAAATTATTGGGAACAGCATCTTAATAAAAAAGAAGTTAAGGATTTCGGCAGGGAAATAGAACAAATAATAAGCAAAATAAATAGTAATGTTTTCCCTGCAAATATTACGCATTGCCCAAAATGTTATTTTGCCGGGAAAGATAAAAAATGCATTTATAAAGCAGAAATTTGAAGTAACCTTAGATATATTATTCGGGCAGCGAAAAAATGTTTTTCGAACCTATCATTATCCGGCAAAGCTTGTTTTCATCAAAAAGGCTGTTTGCGGATAAGTGAATATCATCAGCGGTTACGGAATGAATTTCTTCAATCGATTCGGCAACGGTTTTATTGCGCCCTAAATATAATTCCGATTGAGCAATTCTAATCATCCGGTTGGAAGTGCTTTCCATCCCCATCAGTATGCTTCCTTTAAGATATTCTTTTGCCCGGTTAAGTTCTTTTTCCGAAACTTTTTTCTCTTTAATTTTTTCGAGTTCGCTTTTTATTAATCCCGAAGCTTTGTTCACCATTTTATCGTTTGTGGAAAAATAAACCCCGAAAGTAGAGCAATCGTAATAAGAATTAAGAAAAGTATTTATCTGATAAGCAATTCCGTTTTTTTCGCGCACGCTTTGGAACAGCCGCGAACTGCTTCCTTCCCCGAGTATATGCGAAAGAAGATTAACTATAACGCGGTCGCGTTCTTTATATCCAGATGTTATTGTTCCCGTAATAATATGCGATTGCTGGATATCTTTATAAACAAACCTATTTTCCCATTGAGAAAAATTCAGCAAAGGTCTTTGCACTGACGGAAATGATTTAGGTGAATTAAAGTATTTTTCTGTCAACCGGATAATCTCTTCGTGCTCAACAGCGCCTGAAGCAACAATACTTAAGTTCGAAAAATTATAGTGCTTTATAAGATAATCGATAAAATCATCTCTAGTAAATGCAAGGATGTTTTTTTCGGTTCCGATAATCGGGAAAGCAAGCGAATTGCCTTTGTATGTTTCTGCTTCGAACTTATCGAAAATCAGTTCTTCGGGCGAATCTTCAATATCGTTAAGTTCATCAACAATTACTGCGGCTTCTTTCCGGATTTCATTTTCATTAAAAACCGAATTGAGAATCATATCTGCCAAAACTTCAAAAGTTTTTTTTGTGTGTCCTTCAAGTCCTCTTCCGTAATAACAGGTATGTTCTTTTGAAGTAAAAGCGTTCAGGTAACCGCCTAACGATTCGATATTTTCGGCTATTTTTTTAGCGGAGCGCTTTTTTGTTCCTTTAAAAAGCATATGCTCTATAAAGTGCGAAATCCCGTTATATTCTTCATTTTCATCAACAGAGCCCACATTAAACCAGAACCCGAGCGAAAAAGATTTAACATGAGGAAGCTTTTCGGTTATTACTTTAATTCCGGAGGGGAGGATCGTCTTATTTATTATTTCCAATAAAAAACTCTGTTTTTAGAATGCAAATATAATTAAACCTTATCAAAAAAAAATTAACAAAGCCCGAAATATAATAAATTCATTTTATTGCTACGGGGCAGCATTCAAAACAAAGTCGGCATAAGTGTTTAATCCTGCAGTAACTGTAATTTCAAACTCTAATGTTGTGTAACCTGTTTTTACGGCTGAAATTTTGTATTTGCCCGGAAGAATGTTCTGAAGATCGTATCTGCCGTCGGAACCGGTGCTTATTGAACTTGTGCCGGGAGTAGTTTTTATGTTAACGTCCGGAAGCGGGTTTCCAGATTGGGCATCTATAACACGTCCGGTAATGTTTCCTGTTTGGAGCTGCAGCGAAGCATTTACTGTAACTGTAGTTCCGGCGGTAATTACAACATCAACTTCTTTATCGGTATAACCGGTTTTCGAAATTTTTAATTTGTAGCTGCCGGGTTTTATATTGTTGATTTCGTAATCGCCGGTTGATGATGTTGTTATTGAACCAAGCGGCGGCACGGATGTTATTGCTGCTCCTGAAATAGGCAGACCCGTGGTTGCATTTGTGATTCTGCCTGTAATTTTTCCGAAACTGCCTGCTGCGGATGTATCCATTTTTGCAAGTGTAAGATCAGCGCTGGTTGTTTTCCCTGCAATAACTGAAACATCAACCGATAAAGTATCATAACCGTCTTTTCCGTACCAAAGTTTATATTTTCCGGCAGGCACATTTGTAATTTCGTATTCACCCGTACTGTTTGTAGTAACAACGCTAGTAGAAGGCACTGTATAAAGGAAAGCCTTGGAAATAGGATCATCGGTTTTCAGTTCGCGTAAAATTCCCGAAATAATTCCGTAATTTTTATCGCTCGGAGTATATGGCTTAAGGATAAAATTGGCATAAGTAACAGATCCGGCATTTACGGTAACATCAACGCTTATTGTATCGTAATTGTTTTTGGCGGCAAAAACCTTATATGCGCCTGGAAGAATGTTTTCTATTGTGTAGGCTCCGTTAATATCGGTAGTTATAAAACTGGTTGCTGGAACTGTATAGACATTCACCATCGCCATATTTTGTCCGTTAGCAACATCCGAAATATTTCCGCTTAATCTGCCGTAAACCTGAGGTTCGGTAGCAGACGATTCTTTTTTGCAGGAGCTTAGAAAAACAGTAAAAATAACTGCCGATATAAGAAAAAATATTCTGTTATAATTTAACCGCCAAGTCATATTTATCTTTATAAATCTCTAAAAATTCCGAAATTTTTCTGTAAGCTTCTTCAAGAACATCTTCGGGCGGTAGAAAGACAATTCTGAAATGTCTTGTGCCTTCTCTTTGTCCGAATCCGGTTCCTGGAACAACTAACACACCGGTTTCTTTAAGAAGTTCAGTTACAAAATGATTATCGGAATTATTGATTTCCACTTTAGGGAAACAATAAAAAGAACCTTCGGGTTTAGAGCAGGTTATACCCGGAATACTGTTAAGCATATCAACCGTAAGATTGCGACGTTTTGTAAGCTTTTGCATTGCCTCTTTAACGCTTTCCTGGTTCCCGTCCAGCGCTGCGGGTATAGCATACTGTTCGGGGTGGTTAGCCGAAAGACGGGCGCGCAGAAGTTTATTTACAGCTTCAACGTAAGGAGCTAAAAGGTTTTTATTCCCGCTTATAACTCCCCAACCTATTCGGAAACCTGGCACCATAAAGTTTTTCGAAAGTCCGCCGAAAGTAACAACAGGCGCATCGGGATTTAATGACGCAATAGAAACGAGCTGTTTTTCATCGTATATAAGTTTATCGTAAATTTCATCGGCAAAAATAACAAGATTGTTTTCCAGCGCAACATCAATAATCTGTAAAAGCAACTCTTTGCTGTAAACTTTTCCCGTGGGATTATTAGGATTTATTAAAATAATTCCTTTGGTTTTCTTGTTGATTCTGCTCTTAATATCTTCAATATCGGGCATCCAGTTGTTTTCTTCCAAAAGATAATAAGGATTTCTTATAAGCTGCAGTTTGCTGGAAATTGCAGTATAAAGCGGATAGCCCGGCGTAGGTGTAAGAACATTTTCGCCGTTGTTTATAAGCGCTGTAAGACAAATATCTATAGCTTCACTGGCGCCGGTGCTAACAAAAATTTCCTGAATATTTGTTATTCCTTTTTTTTGAACATCGCGCTCTATCGATTCTATTGCAGGCATAATACCGGCAGAAGGAGCATATCCGTTATTATTTTTTAACATTGCATTGTATGTTGCTTCAACAATTTCGCGAGGAGGTGCAAAATCGTAAAGATTAGGATCGCCAATGTTAAGATACAATATTTTTTTACCTGTTTTCGCAACTTGTTCCGCCACTACAACTATATCCCTTACGGCATAGGATATGTTTTCGGTTCGCTGGGCAGGTTTAATAATATTGTAATTCATCAGTTCCTCTACTTTTTAAAATGGTAAGTGCAAACTTAATGTTTAAGTTAAATATTTCCAATTAAAGATTTTCTTTTGCCTAAGAATTTTCAGTAAGAAAGGGAGCAAAACGGTGAACGGAAAAGGGTAAATAGTTTTCTATAATCTTACTCTTGAGACTTACTCGTACTCTATTTTGCATTGTGCAGAGGGCATAGAGCAAAGCGCAGACAGGAAACAAGGTACACGGTGAAAGGTGAACGGCTCAAGATTCTGCCAGCCACGGATCATTGTGTGGCGTACAAACCAGCTTACTCCCGAATTTTGAATTAATGTAACTATCTTTTTATATACATTTTCAATTGATTAGATAAACAGGTTATTCTGTTGCATTTTCTTTTGAATTGTTAAACAGACCAAAAGATAGCCCAATGGATGCATGAAAATATGAAATATTATTTGTTGAACTAAATCCAGGTGTCATTAAGAGTACTACAGATTTACCCAATTTTGAGCCAATATTTATTCCAAAATTTATTGAAGGGACAACTTTTTTTAAACTGATGTTCGATTCTTCGGAACCATAACCTGATGAACTATTTGAATTTTCTCCTAGTACAATTAAAAAACTAACTGACCCTTCTGGAATAATCCGGATACTATTGTTATCGAATAAATCTCCGGAAACTTGCAAACCAAGATTTATTCCCCCTTGATGATTTGTACCTGCATAACCAATAACTAAAGCAGGATATATTTTTTTGCCTTCTCTAAATCTGTAGATTGAAACCCCAACTGCATAGCTATATCCGTTTACATCTTTATATACTGTTTCCGAATAGCCGAATTGTAAATCAAATTTCCCGAATGAAATTAAGCCGGAATGACCGTCTCCATCATATTTTGTTACTATTTTAGAGTATCCGTATCCAAATCCGATTTTATCAGGGAACATATAACTTTGTGAAAAAATCTTTTCTGATAAGGAAAATCCCATAAAGAAAAGAACAAAAAACAGATATTTTTTTATCAATTTATCTCCAATAATTTTAAAAAGATATTCTAATATAAAAATAAAAATACCGAAAATAACTTTTGCCTTTTGCTGTAATATCAAAGGAAAAGCAAAGTTTCGTTTAATAGAGCCGGTTCCTCTTGATCTTGAAATATAATCTTAATCAGCTTTTGTAGAGCGTAAAGCGGAGAACGGAAAAGGGAGAGCGCAAACCTCAGACCGGAAATACTTTCTCTTACTCATAGTGATTCGCGTAAATATTTTATTGTTGCCATAGACTATAATAAAGATTATATTCCGGTCGTAATTATGGAAAGAAGAAGGGAATAAAATGAAATTCAGTGAATCGGTAAAACCTATAAGCTATTTAAAAACACACGCCTCGGAAGTTGTGAGAGATGTGTCGGAGAACCAAAAAACTTTGATTATTACTCATAACGGCGAAGCAAAAGTTGTGCTTCAGGACGTTAAGGTTTACGAAAAAATGCAGGAAAGCGTTGCATTGTTAAAAATTCTTGCTTTAAGCGGAAAAGAATTGAAAACCGGAAATTACAATCCGCTTCCAAAATCATTAAAAAATGTTCAAAAAAGGATTAATGATTATAAAAAGGATCAGAATGAAGTACAAAGTTAATCTTATAAAATCGGCAGAAGAAGATTTAGTTGAGATTTACAAGTATATCTATTTTAATGATTGTGAAGAAAATGCCGATAAAATATACGATAAGCTGGTAGAAAAAATTTCATCTCTTCAAGAATACCCTGATCGCGGATATATTCCGCAAGAATTAAATTTGTTTGGAATTCCGGATTTTCAGGAAATAAACTATAAACCATACCGGATTATTTACCAAATTATTAATGAAACAGTATATGTCCATTGCGTTTTAGACAGTAGAAGAGATATGCAAAAATTGCTCAGTGAAAGATTGATTAGGTAATGAAAGAGTTTTTAAAAGTATTATTTTACATCTTTCAGGAAAAGTTTTGTCAAATTTAAAAGCTAAATCTTTAGAAGTGGGATTGCCGTATCAAACATTAATTGCGAGTATAATACATAACTTCGATGTTAAACAATAATCGTTAAACTAATTCATTAATTATTGATAAGTAAGTGAAATATCGATTACAGTTTGTATTGTTTCGCTCATAAATACTTTATTGCCAGGTTGACAATAGGCATACGTTTTTTGTATCTTGTAAATAAAAAATAAGCATAAATGAAATACTACGATTGGGATGAAAAGAAAAATGAAATTTTAAAAAAGGAACGAGGGATATCTTTTGAAGTAATTGTCAGCCAAATTGAACTTGGAAAACTATTAGCAATTATCAAACACCCAAATTATGAAAAATATTCTAACCAAAAGATATTTATTGTTGAATTTGAGAACTATGCTTATTTAGTGCCATTTGTTGAAAAGGAAGAAAAAGTATTTTTAAAAACAATTATACCAAGCAGGAAAGCGACTAAAATATATCTTAAAGGTGACTAAAATGAAATTAGATAAAGAAGAAAAAGAAATAGTTAAATCTTTCGAAAATGATGAATGGATTCAAGAAGAGGATTTCGAAAAAGAAAAGGCTAAATATCAGCAGATTGCCAGAAATACATCCTTAAAAAACAGGAGAATCAACATTCGTCTTTCAGAAAAAGATTTATCAAATTTAAAAGCTAAATCTTTAGAAGAGGGATTGCCGTATCAAACATTAATTGCGAGTATAATACATAAATATGTAAACGGTAAGTTTAATGAAATGTAAAAAATATTGAAAAATTATTGTATCTTTTACTCGTTTTATCATTTAGTTTTAGGTTCAAGATTCAACCATCAAAAGGCACTTGAAATATGAGAAGATTGTTTATTTATACCGTATTATTTCTAGTTACTTATATTGTTAATATAAACGCTCAAGTATTTGAGAATACCGCTATAAAACTTGGCGGTGTTGTTGCATTTCAAGTTAACAACCAAGCGCCTCGACTGGGACTAAGTTTCGGAATAAGTAAAGATATAATTTCGTGGGATAATATTTCAATTACTTCAGAATTATCATACGTACAAAAAGGTTATAGTTCAAATTTAACTTCTACTACAAATGGAAACAACCAGAGCAGTAGTAATAATAAGTTGGAATACTTGAGTCTTTTGGTATTCGGAAGACTTAGAATTTCAGGAGTTATTTCTGATGACAACACTTATTTGATTTGTGGAATATCTAATAATTATTTCATAACAAGCCGTTTAGCTAAAGAGGATTATGAAAAAGTAACTTTCGGCTTACTTGCAGGCATCGGCGGAGAGATTAACATTTCAGCACCTTTTAAAATAATTCTCGAGTTTACAATAAATAAGGATTTAACCAGAGCAACAAAAAATACCACGCGTGAATTGAGAAACATAACTATTGAATTAAAAAGCGGGATAAAGTTTTGAAAAAAAGATTTAATAAGCTAAGAGATTTTCGATGACTGAAAATTATTGTAAATTGGACAGAATAAAATAAACACTTTCCAAAAGAAGGAAATAATGACAATTTCTAAACTTATATTATTTATCAATTTTATAATTGTATTAATTTATGCAGTTTTTCTATATATGCGATATACAGCAGAAAACTATTTACCGACCGATGAGCTTATCTTTACTGGAATAATATGCCCATTCATGATAAGCTTAACAATAATAATTCACTCGGAAATATGTAATTATAAATTATCTTCTTATTTATTTTGGATTCTTGAAATAATCCTTTTTTCAAATATATTAAGTTATACCAATTGGGGTATTGATTCAGGAGATTTGTTAAATCCAGATTTTAAGACCTTTCAAATTACTCAAATGACATTTATAATTTCCTTAATTATTTGCTTTGGTTGTATTCTTCTTTATAGTTTAATTAGATGGCTTGTAAAAAAAATTAAAAATTTAAAAAGATAAGTTATTTGTTTCAATTTGATATTTTCATTAATCAAGTAGTTATGGTCATCTACGGGTGGACGGTTCATTAATAAAGTCTCTTTTCTATAACATCAACTTTATTTTCAAAATATGATAACCGCCTCTTATTTTTTAAACAAAAAAACATTATTTTATAGCTGAAATATTAAAAAGATAATTCTTTTTGATTATTCATCATTTGTTAAATAAATGTAATATTTATGCAGTATCAAACAGGATTTTATACGATTTCATCCTACAAGAAAAAGATTGTTCTTCTATCCTTCCTTTTTTTAACTGGCGTTTTTGTAAACGGTCAGTTCTCCGATGCCGACTCACTTATAAAACAAGTTAATTATTTATCCGCTAAAGGCGATAAAATTAAGATAATAAGCAGCGATTCGGCGTTCTTTTATTACAACCGGGCAATTAGAATAATTGATAAAAGCGATGACGAAATAAAAAATAACAAGGATATTTTAAGGAAGAAAATTGACGTTTTAAGCAAAGCCGGAGTAATCCTTCAGCAGCAGAATAAATTTTTCCTTTCTACGGATTATTTTAAAAAAGCGCTGAGTTATGCAAAAGAAGTTGATGAAGATTCGCTTACAGCAATTTGCGATTTTAATCTTGCCGAAATAAATCTTGAAAACGGGAAATACAGCACGGCTTTGGCTTGTTACAGCAACGCGCTTAAAATATACAAAGAAATGGAAGACGAGGACGGCGTATTCTGGTCGCATATCGGTATGGCAATAGTTTACCGCGAGTGCGGAAACCCGGGAAGTTCAAAACATCATTACAATAAAGCGCTTGACATTGCCAAAGAAACAGGCGACGATTATTACAACGCGGTGGTGTATAATAATCTCGGAAATCTTTATATGCAGACTGGAGACTACGATAAAGCCATAAATTCACTTTTAACATCTCTCGATTTCTGCAATAAAACCGGTGAAGAGCAAAATATTTCGGACGTACTGGACAGCATCGGCGAATTTTATTTGAAATACAAGGATTACAAACGAGCTCTTGATTATTTTGAAAGATCGATGGTAATTGCGGAAAATATAAATGATAATTACCGGCTTCTTGCCCGGTACGCGAATATGGCAAAAACTTACATTGCGCTTAATGATAAAGAAAACTCGTTAAAATATATCAGCAAAACTATTGAACTTGTAAACCTGGTGGGAGATAAATCAAGGTTAGCTGAAGTGCTTGTAATAATCTCCGAATATTTCTCAAAAAACAGAGATTACGAAAACACTTTAACTTATCTTAACCGCGCTCTTTCGGCTGCCGAAGAAATTGGCGATACGGTAGGTTTGGCAAGTGCAAAGCAGGAAATGGCTGAAATATATTTTAAAACCGGCGAGGCAGATAAAGCACTTGAATTTGCAAATACAGTTCAATCGGTTTCTTCTGAAAAGAACATTCCTGATTCGTATGCAAAATCGAGTTTGCTAATTTCCAAAATACTTGAGCAGAAAGGCGATTTGAAAGGAGCGTTAATAAATTTCAAAAAGTATTCCGAGATAAAAGACAGTTTGATAAACCGGGATAGAATAAAAGTTATTGAAGATACAGAAGCCAAATACAACTTTGCCCGTTTGCAGAATGAAAAATTGACAGCAAGAAATAATGCCCTCCAAGCAGAATCAGAAATAAGGGAAAGAAATGTCATACTCGCTATTCTTACTTTATTGGTTATTCTGGTATTAATTGTTTTGATGAAATTTTATTTGAAAAAGAAAAAAGAAGCCGAAGAGCAGGAAGGAAATCAGTTGAAATTAAACAGGAAAATTGATCTTCTGCAAAGTCAAATTGACACCAAAAACCGCGAACTTACTTCGAAGGCAATGATGATTTCGCAAAACAATAAAGTGCTCGAGGAAATTTCGGTTGCAATTGATAATTGTTTTGAAGGCGGAGTTAATGAACGGAATGAACTCCGCAAGTTGAAAAATCTTCTTGAAAACAGCTATCAGGAAAGAGGTTGGGACGATTTCTTAAAACATTTTGAAGAAGTTCACCCCGATTTTTATAAACGGCTTGCAGAAAAATGTCCCGATCTCACTTCGGGAGAATTAAAGATTTGTGCATTTTTAAAAATGAACCTCAATACAAAAGAAATTTCTCAAATTACAAATCAAACTACAAAGAGCATTGAAGTAGCCCGCACCAGAATCCGCAAAAAATTGAACATCGAACACAACGGAAATCTCTACTCAGCTGTACAAAATATTTAACCAAAAATAGTCATTATAACAATCAAGATTATGGTCGAACTTTTATTATTGGCTATTTTGGGTAATCCCGACTTAGAAAATCTTATCCCGATTTATCGGGATATAGATTTTGTTAGTCGACGTGTCCGGCTTTGACGGATCCGCCATTATATTGTTTTCTAATGGCGGATTTGGATTTAAATAGTCCCACTCAAAATTTTTTTCAATAAAAATACTTGATTTGCAAACCTGCGAAAATCGCTTGAAAACGCAATAATATTATTTTTGAGTGTTTTTGTAGGGTGGCACGAGTGTTTTTGTAACCCTTCGAGTGTTGTTTTCCCCTTTCCCGCAAAATAATTTGGCGTCAGACATTTTTCACAAATACAGAAAGAAATTTGATGTCAGTAATTAAAAAGAATTTCACAGTTGAATTGATAAAAATGATTAAAAAAGTATCGGAAAATATTTCGGGTTCGGTCAGTGAAATGAAAAACTCGATTTTCACATCAGCCGGTTCTTCAAAAAGAGAATCTGAAATAAAAGACATCTTTGAAATTGAATTGTGCCATTATGAAAGTAAGAAATACTTGAATACAACCGAGTTTTGGTTCAAACCTCATTCGGATATTAAAATAGATAAAGTTGAGTTATCAGTAAAAAACTTTAATGAAACCATTAATGGTGATATAAAAACTATTTTTAAAGCCGGGAACTGGCAGCTTTTGGTTGCTTACGAAGGCGTTAAAAACGGGCAGGAATGGGAATTTAATTTTGTTGGGAAATTTTCAAACAACGATGAAGACTTTCAGTTTTCAAAAAAATATCAAATAAATAACACAAACTAATTTAAAGGAGTATAGTATGAAAAAATCAGTATTATTTATCGCGTTATTTGCCGTTGCATTGTTAAATGTAACATTTGCGCAAAGTGTTGCCATTGGTCCAAGATTAACCGGCAATATGAATATTTATAATCAAAAAGGTTTAACCGGTACCTGGAATGGAGTTGGCATTGGTATAGGCGGACAACTTGATGTCTCTTTTAGTGAACGGATAGGTTTGATTGTAAACTTAACAGCATTCGATATGAAGAGCTTTTCGAATTCCCAAACAAGCAATAATGTAACTTCAGAAACATCTTTGTCACTATCATACATAACAATTGATCCGCTATTTAAAGTCGAATTCAGTGGTTTCTATATGGTTGCAGGTCCTTCATTTGGAGTTAAAATTAACTCAAGCGGTGAAAATACTCAAACAGCATCCGGTCAATCACCGCAAGTAAATGCAATGAGTCTTGATACAAAATCTATCAGATTTGATATTGCGACGGGAGTAGGATACAATTTTAAAATCGCTCAGGATATGGTTTTAGGAAGTGATTTTATGGCATATATTCCCTTAACAGATACCTATAATTTCCCTGGAATAAGCAATAGCGTTCTAACATTAAAATTAGGCGCATCGTTAAAATTTAATTTATAAAAGGTGAGTACAATGAAAAAAATACTTTTTCTATTATTAGTATCTTTTGTAACTATGTTTATCGGTTGCAGCGACGATTCCAATCCAGCAGGTTCAACTGGGATGGGCGGAACCGGCGGAACCGGCGGAACAGGAAATGTTACTTTTGTAATGGGACAGCGAGTTGAAGGAAATGGTGTTATGTTCACTGTAAAGCCAAGTGTAGCCATAACAGTTACTCAATATACCTGTAGTTTACCGGCACAAAATTTCACTGAAACATATCAAGGTGATGGAGTTACAGTTTACCCTGCAAATCAAGTTCAGGACTTTGCAGGTTTTACTGGAGTTCAAGCAGGTCAGCAATGGACATTTAATATCCAAGGAAAAATTGGAAATGCCCAAGGTGCTGCATATAATGTTAATGTAAATTACACAGCGCAATAACCAGAATTATTTACTTCTGGATTAAGAACAATCCCGGTCTCCTGATCCTTGAGACCGGGAATTTATCCTCAAGAATATTTAAATGATGCTTTAAAAGAAGAGAAAAATATGAAAAAAATAACTTTAACAATATTTATTATGATTTGGCATTTACAAATAAATGCAGGTATAACTGGTTGGAAATCTTATAATACTGAAAACGGACTTGCTGGGAATTATACGTTTACAATGTTGCAGGATTCTGCCGGTAATTATTGGGTTGGAACAGATGACGGAATTACAAAAATTTCAGCCGACGGATTGCACTTAACAAATTATAATACTAACAACAGTCAGATTTTCGATAATGAAGTTTTTTCATCTTTTAAAGATAAAGACAATAACTTGTGGTTCGGACATTATGCAGGTGTAACAAAAATTTCACCGGATGGAAATGTTTGGTCGACATATACACGCGGGAACAGCGATTTAAATAAAATTATTAAGGACAATAATCTTATTGTACATAAAATTATTCAGGATAAATCGGGGAATATGTGGTTCATTGTGCCGGGGAACGAGTATCAGATTATTTCTGACCCGATTGACTCAACACTAAAAATAATCTATGTCGGGAGAGGCGGAATAGGAAAACTGTCGCCGGAAGGTGTTATTACAACAACTTCAGTAAGCAGCAATTTCGGTTCATTCAAAGTTGCAACTATTTTAGATATTTTTTTTGATAAAGATGATAATATGTGGGTTGGTGCAACCGGAGGTGTTTCAAAAACTGATAAATATGGAAATGTTACAAAATATACATCCGGGAATAGCGGTCTTGATTGTGACACAAACGGGGTAAATTCAATTTTTCAAGACAAAGAAGGAAATATGTGGTTTGGGCTTCGTTACAGAGGAGTATCAAAACTTTCTGCTGATGGAACAACTTGGACAACTTATAATGAAAAAAACAGCGGACTTGCAGATAATTGGGTTGCGAATATAAATCAGGATAATGCAGGGAATATGTGGTTTGGAAGCGTAACTTCTCAGGGGGTTTCAGTTTTATTTAAGAATAGCACAAAATGGGTGACTTATACAGGAGTGGGGGCATATGACGCTGATTTAAAAGTTTATGTTGATCCACAGGAAATAGGCGAATATGAATACCCGGATTGTCTTTCAACAGAAACAGATTTTATCTTTAAAGATAGTTTCAATAATATGTGGATTGGAACGCACGGCGAAGGCATTGGCGTAGCTTTGTATAAGCCTTTAGTTTCAAGCGCTTCAACACTTGGGATAGGTGAACAAACGGGAAGTTCTTCAAAATTAAAAATAGAATCGGATTATTCCTGGACTGCATCAGTAAATTCCAATTGGCTGGAAATTAATCCCGCTTCAGGAAATGCTGGAATTACCGAAATGATTGTCTCAGTCATTTCCGGAAATTCAGGAGAACCAAATGCAGAGATAACAATAACCGACAGTGAAGAAAACAATATTAAGATAATTGTTGAACCTGTTAATTTCTATCTAAAGAAGGATAGCGTTTTTCTTAATGCAGATGCTTGGAGCAGTGAAATGTTGAAAATTGAATCGAATATTCAATGGCAGGTATCTTATTCGCAACCTGATTTATGGTTTATTCTTGCTTCCGATAGCGGACTTACTGCGCACGACACACCTCTTTCATTTAATGGTTCAGATTCAATAGCAGTATTTTCTGCAGAAGAAAACAAAACATTAACTTCGCGTGTTATTTATCTGAATTTCACTTCAGGTTCATTAAAAAAATCAATTACTGTAACACAGGAACCATATTTCACAGTTTCACACCGGAATATTATTTTAGACTCACTTGCTAATTCTTCCGATAAAATAAATCTTAAAATAGGAACATTACAATCAGTTGAATGGAATATATTAAAGGAGGCAGACTGGCTAAATTTCGATAGATTATCTGGGACGGATTCGGCAGGAAGCGGAATAATTGAAATTGAAGCTTCAACCAATTCAGAAAATATCGAAGATGAAGCCAGATCAATAATAATAGCTGTTACAATTGACGACTTAACTGATACAATTACTGTTTTTCAGAAAGGTAAAAACGGAATTGTTCTTTCGGAAAATGAAGCTGAGAAGGATTTATTACCAGACTTTGCATTGTTTCAAAACTACCCTAACCCTTTTAATCCTACAACAACAATTAAATATTCTATTCCTGAAAGTCCCCTCTCGGGAGGGGTAAGGGGCAATGCTGTCAGGTTAAGAAAAAAGTAACAAATATTGAATTTAAAAATCTCAAAAAGTGTTTACCAGAATAAAATGAGGTAAATATGAAAAAAACTTCAAATAATCGAAAAGCTAAGAAACAAAATCTTTAGTAAAGGGTTTTGTGAAAGGAATAAAAGAAGTGATAAATACTTTACAAGATCACGGGTGTTCAGCTTTCCAAGATTAGTATTATTCCAGATAAATCTGACCACAAAAAGTTTAACAGTAGAACTGACAAGATTTTTTAACCGGATTGACTATAATAACCTGAGTTCGATATAAAAAAAACAAATAAGGAATTAATTAAGAAATAAGAATGTTTAGCTCGTAGAGCATTTTATTAAAAACTCTATGAAAAACATAACAAAAATCTACTGCGA
>Ga0123335_1003111_pt1 | contig 23671 bp, 14 predicted proteins | sample BiotimSIPDNA_2_FD_89707 | JGI IMG/M metagenome (GOLD analysis project Ga0123335, IMG submission 89707) | Anaerobic biogas reactor microbial communites from Washington, USA - Biogas_R2 time_0 SIP DNA | ecosystem: Engineered > Bioreactor > Anaerobic > Unclassified | place: Washington, USA...
CCAATCCCGGAAACGTGGATGGAACACGTTTGGAAATGCGGTGCACGGCGCGTTATTATTGGGCGTAATGTCAAACTCGTCTCCATAGGAAGCCATGGCGCCGCCGATATTTATAAAACGAGCATAGGCGAAGCCTCGCTGTATGACTTCGGAATCGCCACCGCCAACAAAGTTGAAGCCCCACGCCTTGAGCCGATTCGACACCTCTTCCGCCCATGCGTCACGGCTGGCATATTGCTTGTCGTTATTGACCTTGTACGGAAAACATGCCAGCTTTTCGCATTCGGGTCCCATGTAGTTGACGGATCCGCACCCCAGGACGACGAATCCCCGCCCCAATGGATCAATCATCCAGTCCTTGCCATCTGCCGTCTTCGTCAAATGGAAAAATCCCGTTGCCTTCCCCTGCACGGTTGGCACGAAGTTATCGCTTTCATAGTTTTTTGCCTCGATGAGCTTTGCGGGCGCTTTTTCTGTCCGGCTATTTCCAGGGATCCATCGTCCCTTCAGTTCCCGGTACTCGGCTTCCATCTTTGTGGACGTCAACGCCGGACGGACAAGATATTCCGGAGTTCCCTCCTTGAATTTCGCATGCCGCTTGTAGATTTGCTTTCCATCCAACGACGTCACGGTTCCGATGATTTCGCCATTCTTCAGCTTCAGGTTCAACCGATACCCGGTGCCGTACTCCCAAGCAAAGCGGCCATCCTGCCAATGGATGAGATCGATGTTCCCTGTAAAGGTCCAGCGCCCCTCATGCATTTGATGCATCTCGATATGATGGCTGCCAGAAGGGGATTCCGACAATGCCAGATGCCAGTAGTTGCCCCCTGTCGATTCCAACTTCACACCGCCCAGCGCCCAACCCTTGCTACTGCTCAAGCCACCGCTGCGACCTCGCAGAGTGACCACCGCCTCGATTTCGCAATCGTCAGAAAACAAGGCGTCTCCGTATCCAATTTCAGCGCGTCCGCTTGCCGTCCGAACAACATCATCCTTGAATTCGTATCCAGCCAACGGATGAGAATCCCCTAAATCCCACGAATTAGGTTCCATTGATAACGGATTCAATTGACCAAACGCCAATATCGCAAACGACATCAAGCAAACGATCGTTCTCATAGAAAATTCCCCTGCCAAATCTTGATATGAAACAATCTCGAATCAATCTTAGTAATATACCCAAAAAGTCGCAAAAATCCCATTCAACAATAAATCCATGTAGTGACGACACCTATTAACTAGCCCAAACGAAGCATAACATACCACCCCAAGGCAACGCCTGTAAGGCCGAATAACCTTTCGCCCCTTCTGCCATATCAAGCACAATATCATTATAAGCCCCAACGGGGCGTGACATACTAGCCCAGGGTAAGCACGCCGAAGGCGGGCGCCACCCTGGGTTTGGAGATCCCCACACCCACCCCCGAACAAAGCCCTGAAGGGGCGCGACATGGTCGGTTCAAAAAACAACAAAGATTGCCCGGAAAATGTCCTGATGTGTGGTCAGATGCCCTTATTTACAATTATTTCCCTTCAAGCAACTTACGGAATGTTTCCTCAATCTCCGCCATCCTCTTGTCGCGATTGAAGAATGGGCAACCGATGATGCGATATAAGTTGTCATCCTTGAGTTCCTTGACAGGGATGCCCAATGCTTGAATCTGAAGCAGGAACTCCTCTTTCCATTTATCGGTTTCCAAAAGGTGTGTCCCCTTGGGTTCGACAAAGAGTTGCAACTGTTCAAAGCCAGTGGCGTTTTTCTTTCTAAGAAACAGGAGATAGTCTGGTTCAAAGCGCTCACCGCCTTCAAAGGAGTAGATGGCAAGTTCTCGTTCATTTCGAACCAGATAGACCTGATCATACTCCTTGCGAAGCTCCTGAAAGTGAGTCTCAAAGTACTTAACAAATGCCTTCTCCTCTGTTGTACCATAGTTGTCATTATAGACGAACCACTCCTTGTCAGACAAATCCAGCCTCAAATCCTGCGACACCCTTGAGTCATTCTGTGAGACACCAAGCCCCTCATCATCGGGATTAGTGATGTGAATTGTCTTGTTTTTGAACAGCGCATGGAAGTGGCGCGGTCGAAACTCGGTCGTTCCTATGTAAACGTCCTTGATTTCCATTATTGCCGATGCAATCTCACCAAGCACATTGACACACGCCTTAAGAAGAATGGCTGGCGTCAGCTGCTCAATGCTACTTTCTATAGTCACCTTGATGCCGCCAAGATATGCATTGTCGGTGATGAACTGACGCAATGAGCGCACATTGGGAAATTTCTGCTTCAACAAGCTGAACTTGAAGGCTTCATGCTTTCGCACAGCGGCATTGACGAGCGAGTAGCTTTTCTCTGCAATTGCACCAAGCGTTGTCCTGTGGAAAAAGGTCTGCGAGGCAACTGCATTGGAGACGGTATCGGACATCATAACATCCACTACACTCCGAGTCAGCTCAAACTTTTGCACATACTCCTTTGAGCGGATGGACGGCAGCAGTTCCGTCACGTCCATGCGGCTCTTGACTTCGCGTTTATTGACAAATACAAGTCCGTCCTTATATAAATCCGTTTTCTTGAACTCGTCCTTCAGCAAATAGGTCAGCTCCATCTGCTTGTCGGGAGTGATACCAATTGCCACAAGTGCCTTGTTCAGTTCCGCGATGTATCTACTATCCGCCTGACAATGGTAATAGAGTTTCTCGCACATGCGCAGAGGATTGTCAAGATCATTGTCATACTTCCTCTTGTATTTCTCATCCGTAGGCTGGATTTTGAAAGGACAATAGCGTGCACCACGGCCAATCAGCTGTGCCTCTGCGATTGTGCCTGCCCCAGGCTTGCCCTTGTTTTGATCCCGCGTCTCATAAAGCCGCACAATGTCGAACAGATTAAGCACATCCCATCCCTCATCCAGCTTCCTGACCTGGAAGATGGCACGATAGGGATTACTACGGCTTTCCAGTGAGTTCAGAAGTATCTGTCGGTCATCCGCTTCTTTATCGTCATTGACAGAAAGGCAACGTTCCGGCGAAAATCCCTCACGCAGTTCCTGAGCCAACAGGTCATAGCTGATGTTCTTGCTGGCAAAATAACTGGTCATCTTATCCAGTTCATCAAAGCTCAGCTTATCGACAATTGCCTCGAGCTTAGCGCCTGTCAGCGTCCGAATGAATTCGTGGAATTCCTTCTCAAAGTTCTTGCTTTCTGCAATCGTCTTCGCCTTGAAAAGCACCACGGGCTTTATCATCAGACGGTTATCCTGAAAGATTTTCAGACGGCATTGGCTGAACATCAAAGCCAGAAGCGCACGCTCCTCGTGGGAGATGTCTGCCCGAACGGCCTTGACCTGCTTCGAGAAACGCTCCTCGCGGAATTTCTTCAGAGGATAATCGAAGATGATTTTGTTCTCGTATTCAGAAAGGATATTCGGATTCTGAAGATCGCAGGTCGCTGTGAATTCCAGCAGGACATTCTCGGAGTTCGCCTCGAAGATGCGCCTGACGGTCGTTTCCCATGAGTATTTTCGATCATCTTCGTCCCTTGTCATCTTGCCTTTTCTGGTATCGACATTCAGGTGATGCGCCTCGTCGGCAATCAGGACAGTCCTGCACTCGGAGAAATCATCGTAAGACGGTGCATTCTCCTTGTGGTAGGTCATGTCCAAGTGCAAGCCCTGGATCGTCGTGAAACAGATGTTTATGGCATCCTTGCTCACCCCTTGAAAGTTGTCCACCTCTAGGATAGGAATGTGCTCGCCGTCGATAATGATGTTGTCAGCGAACAAATACTTCGAGGATGTTCGGTTCAAGAAGTTGTCCTTCGTCTTTTTGACAATGTTGTCCAAATTGACAAAGAACAGGAAATTTCGGTATCCCTTCTTATACAGGTAGGTGATGAGTCCAGCCATGATGAGCGTCTTGCCACTTCCGGTTGCCATGTGGAAAAGTACCTGCAAAGGATTAGGACGCTTCTTGCTCTCAAAATAGGTGATGAAGTTGCAAAAGGCATACTCCTGATAGGGGCGTAGCTCGAACTCGGGATTCAGGTTTGTCGATATGCAGTCTGGAAGCTCCGCGTATGAGTCGGGCATATTCTCGCGAAGCCAATCATAATTTTCAAACAAGAATGACATCACTGCTCCTCCAGTCCGTAAAAACTGCGATTGAAGCTCTTGTCCGCCTCGCTGATGGCATAGTCCTCATCATCCAAATCGCAGAGATTCACGTAGAGCATATTCTTGTCAAGCAGTTCCATGATAAACTTCTTCTTATCGGCAAGCTCCAAGGCTTTGAACTCCTCCATATTCCTTTGGATGTCGCCTGGCATGACCAGAGCATTGATGTAACCGGTGGCCAGCACGCGCTCCAGAACGCTTTGCACCTCGTTATCAGTAACAGCCGACTGCACCTCGTCCACAAATCTCTGGTTGCACTGTGCCAGCTCGCAGTAGACAAACGAACCGCCACCCTGCCAGTTGACTTGAGTTGATATGCCTCCTGCTTCTCCTTCAATGACTTTAGACAATCTTTTGACGCAAAGTGCTTCAATGTAGTCCATCTGCTCAATGCCAATGTAACGGCGTTTCATCTTGTGTGCCACAGCCGCAGTCGTTCCGGAGCCAAGGAAGAAATCAAGGACAATATCACCTTCCTCCGTTGTGACCTCAATAATGCTTTTAGGCAGATTTTCTGGCTTCGCATAGTCGAATTGATCTCTGCTGAAAAGGTCATCTATCTCCGCATTGCCATCCTTATTCTTGCAGTTACCCAGAATCTGGGCTAGGAACCCCTTGATGGCAAAGTCAGATATGACCGCACCTAAATTGCCTGCCTCTACTTTCTTGTCATCCTCATCCTTGAATTTACGTATGTATGGCTTTGTAATCTTCAGAAACGGATAGTCCCCCGGAAACACAATCGCACCTGCATCATAATAGGATTGGAAGGTGTCTTTTGCCACCGCCCAAGTGCGTTTTTCATCGGCAGGAAACTCTTCACCGTTTTTGGGATTGACCATCGTAAAATAGCAATTGGGACGTTTTGAAGCAGGTTGTTGTGACGTGGCATCCGCCAATCTCCACGGACGGTTAGGATAATCATCTGAAGTGTAGTACTCACGTTCCACTTGACGTCCTACTACTTTGTGGGTATCATCTACATTGGTATAGACGAGCAACCAGTCAAAGTCCTGCGAAAGATTGAAAGGTACATCAGACTTGCCATCACGGGTTCTGCGAGGGATTGTTCCGACAAAGTGATCTACGCCGAAAATGTCATCAGCCATCGTCTTTAGATAATGCATACCGTCTTCGCTGATGCTTAACCATATTGTACCTCCTTCGACAAGCAGTTTTTTCGCCATTGTCAGACGGTTCTTCATAAAAACCAGCCAACTTGACAAGTGAAAGTTGCTGTTGTACTTGAAGGCATCTGTTGCCGTCTTGTTTTTGAAGAAATAAGGAGGGTCAATGTAGATAAGCTTGACCATTCCAGCATGTGTTTTCACAAGTGAGGCAAGGGCAAGCAGGTTGTTGCCCTTAATCAGGAGATTGTCGTCCTTGCTCCATTTGATTCCTTCCTCCACTCCATTTGCGGAATACCTTTTGGCCTTCGCAAGGACTTTGGGATACAGAAGCCTATCCACTTCATCAGGGGCGAGAGATTCGTTGTAGAAGACTTCATCGCGCTTTTGGTCTTCCTTGGTCTGTCCGCCAACCAGCACGCAGTCCTTGTGTGGAAACGAGAGGACGATGTCATTGTTGGAGGAGATCAGTTCGCCCCTGGAGTCCATCAGACCAACCTTGTTTTTGAAGCGCGTATAGCTGTCAGGAAGGAACGAGCGGTTGTTGACCACCCAGCCGAAGGCTATCTTGTCGAACACCAGCATCCCGTTTACATCGGCAAAGAACCGTTTCTTCGTCTCCTCATTGTTGAGGAGCAATGAGAGCAAGCCGGGATCCATCATCATGGCAGCCTCATAAACCTTGTTCCGCATCAGTTCGTTGTCCTTGGAAAAGAAGCGTTCATCTGCCCTCAGGACATTTTCAAGAGTATCAAAGAAGTTGGCCAACTGTATTATCTCCCAGATTAATGCTTGTATGTTGATTATTTCGATGTTCTGTAATATGTTGCCTCTCCTGCGCATTGCAGGCACAATGAATTCTCTTCCTAATACTTGACTTCGGCAATGCCCGAAAGGTCTCAGTGCAGCAAGAGGAAGCTCTTGAACTACACATCCATGCTAGCGTTGCGATCTTTGGCCATGTCTTGGTCAGCGTTGAGGAACTGAAACCTATCGCCTGACGCAACGTTGTCTTAGATATATCCCTTCCTATCATCAAATACTAGAGTTTCTTATTTGAGGCTATGTAAACTTTTTTTCTGAAATTTCGCGTTTCGTCAACGGGAAAACAGATATAAGCGTTCGTTTCCGAAAACCACTTACCACCCAGCTCGACAAACAGATCTGAAGCTACTCGGAGCAAGGTCTCCCTGTTTAGGAATACTCTAATTATACGTATTCTCTTTTTCAACTCATTATTCTGAAAATCTTTCGTCCCTGTTGCCATATCAAGCACAATATCATTATAAGCCCCAACGGGGCATGACATACTAGCCCAGGGTAAGCACGCCGAAGGCGGGCGCCACCCTGGGTTTGGAGATCCCCACACCCACCCCCGAACAAAGCCCTGAAGGGGCGTGACATATACCACCCTTTTGAGTACGAAGCCGATGATTTTTTGCGTTGGCTTCAGGGTGGTTTTTCGAGGAAAATAGCTCCCCGTCACAGAACCTTAAACTCCACAAAAAACAGTGGCAACGTCCCATAGGTCCTAGTCCCAGTCACATGGTCCGACCCAGTCCGACCCAGTCCGACCCAGTCCGACCCAGTCCGACCCAGTCCGACCCCGTCCGACTAGGGTTGTGCCGCTTTTAGCCTCTTGAGTTGGATTGTAGGTTCCCTCCCGCAAAAAAATAGGGGCGAAAGATTTTTTGTCCCTACTGCATGGTCAGAATTTTCTTGGATCTTCTCTTACCTGACGTTAACCATCACATTGACGACCTTGATCGGCCGTTCTGCTTTTCCTCGTCTGACTCGACGGTATTCCAGAATGACTCGTCCTTGGTAGCGGTCGCGTCCCGTGATCTCGATTTCGGTGCATCTCATCGAACGCTTGTTCTTGTGTCCGTGGAGATATACCTTGTCGTTGTAATCATTGTCAATCTGGACATAGAGCTTGTCGTCATCATAGAGCGCATGCCATTCATAGCCATCTCGCGCCTTGCTTTCCAGGTAGAACTCGATTTCACCGCCATCGCGACGAAGCTTGACAAAGCAATCGTTCGGCAATTGCTCCAACGAATAGAAATACTCGTGCTCCAGTTCCATCGGGCGGGGAGGTGGTGGTGGCAGCGGAGCAGCAACCACAGCAGGCTGGGCGGGGGGAGTGACAACCACAGGCTGGGCGGGGGGAGTGACAACCACAGGCTGGGCTTCGGGTGCGACAACAACGGGCTGGGGAGCGGGAGCGACGGGCTGGGGAACAATAGGCGTGACAAGTATCGGCTGGGGAGCGACAATAGCAGTACCGGCGACCAAGACTTGGCAACGAATCGTAGCTTGGGGGGCGGATTCCTTGTCGCCCGCGCGGCACAACACGAAATCAACGATTGTTTCGCCAGGGACATTGCCGATGATTTGTGCGGTCATCGCACCGACCATTGTCGGAGCACCACCTGTCGTTTCCTGCAGTTGGTGGGTCATGATCACTTGGAGAGCAGGATTTGACAACCGTGCCGTCCACAAATATCCGCTCAAGAGACTTTCCTCCAGGGTCAGGGTTTTGTTCTCGCCTTGCTTCATCGATATTTGAAGTTGAACAGGCAACGCCGCCAAAGCAAAACTTTCGCCGCCTTGCAAGGCAATGATCTGGGAAAACAGGGACAAAACACTGCACATCAGCATCATTACAATCAACTTCTTCATCAATTCAACTCCTCTTGCTTATGACTTAATCCTCGACCTGCAAAACTGGTCCTAATGCCAAACGAAAACCTATGTAGTCACGATGCAACGTGGGGGTCACGAAATTCCTGCACGCCGAACGGCAATTCTTCGCAGGCTCGTTCCAGGCGCCACCGCGACGAACGCGGCGCGACCCCGTCTCCGGACCAATAGGATCAACGACTTTCTTGCTGCCCTTCGGATACTCTCCGAACTTGTCATGGCACCATTCCCATACATTGCCATGCATATCGTAGAATCCCCAGGCATTCGGCTTCATCAACCCAACGGGATGAGTAGCGCCATTGCTGTTGTCGCCATACCATCCCAATGCCGCCAAGTTCGGGCAAGCCCTTTCTTCCGCCTCCAGGTTCGTACCATCATTGAATGCGGTTTCTGTTCCTGCACGGCAGGCATATTCCCACTCGGCCTCGGTAGGCAACCTGTAAACATATCCATCGGGAAGCCGTCCTGCATGGCGTTCACGGCGGGTCAACGCCTTGCACCACGCCACGGCTTCATCCCAATTGACGTTCTCGACGGGATGGCGACCGCCACGGAATCGACTGGGATGGCAGGGCAAACCGCATTTGGAAGCCAATTGGGCAAATGCCGATTGATGCAGCGCGTACTTGCATAACCAGAATCCATTGCTCAATGAGACCAAATGTTGGACTTCCGTCTCCGAACGCCCCTTCTCGGCACCGCCGACTACCGGCCAGCCCTTTGGACTACCCATCTGAAATTCGCCTGGACGGCACCAAATCATCTCCAAACCCAATTCGTCAAGCGCAAAATTGTCCAATTCAGAGACGCCAGCGCCAGGCAAAACGAACTCATACCGCTGAAGGCATATCTTGGCGCGAGGATTCCCGCCATCTGCCGCCTTGCGATAGCATTCCGCAGCACGCTCCGAATCCTCAGTGCAACCAATCCCGGACTCGTAGCAACGTCCTAGTGCGCACAGACCTGACATGCTGCCGGCCGAGGCCGAACGTTTGTACGCGTTGAACGCGTCCGTAGCACTCGCCTCGCACCCAACTCCGTTCAGCAGGCAATCGCCAAGCAAGAACATCGCTTCGGCGTGACCGCCAGAAGACGCACGACGCAACAGCTCAACACCATATTCCAAATGCTCGCTGTCAGTTATCAACTCCCGACCCAATGAGTAGCATGATTGCGCATCGCCAGTCCTTGCCGCATGATCAAGCCAAATATAACCGGATTCCCGTTCCGAAGGAACACCTAAACCATGCAATAAAATCTCACCATAACGACGTCGAGACGGCAAATCGCCAAGCTCGGACAGGCGTTGATAAGCCCACAATGGCAATTCCAACGAACAAGAATTGGCAAACAAGTCGTCAAATTCCCCCGCTATCTGATGCAATGCCAGCACGCAATCCTTCCGCGCTGACGCCTCCAGCAATTCGCGGCTACGTTCCTTGTCAACCTCGCAACCCAACCCTGCTTCCAGGCAACGTGACAACTCGTACTTGCAATCACCATCTCCACGGCAAGCTCCGCTTTCGTAATAGGACACTACCTCGGACCATTCCGGGGAATCGGCGGACAAGCCAGCGCTCTTCAAACGCCCCAAGCGGGCATAGCCTTGAATACATCCTGAATTGATCGCCAACTCGTAGTACTTGCGAGCGGCTTCAACATCGCATTCCACCCCGATCCCGTCACGATGGCAGTCTCCAAGCAACAATAGCGATTCCGTCTTCGAAGACGCATGGCGCAAATATTCCAAACCTTGACGCGCCTTCTCTTCGTCGCCGGATTGAATCAAATCTCGACCAATGCGGAAACATGCCTCCGCACTCCCCGACTCACGAGCGCGCTCAAGCCAATGACGTGCCTGTTCATCATCAACTCCAACCCCTATCCCCTTCTCGTAGCATAGGGAAACGGCATACTGGCTGTCAGAATCTCCAGACTCGGCCGCAATCAAATGGTGCTTGAAGGACAAAACCGGGTCTGCACCGTCCCATTCAACGCGACCAAACAATACACCAAGGCGAGCATCGGCACGAGTATCGCCTGCCTTTGCCGCTATCTCGTACCAGCGAACCGCCTGGTCGTCATCGCAGGTGACCAGTTCCCCTGCCTCGTAAAGCGATCCCAACCGATAGGCCGCAACGGCATTGCCTGCCTCTGCCGCCGACTCGAGACCCTCAAGATCCGTCGAATCAGACCAGTCAACCGGCTCGTCTTCCGGAGCGACTTCCGGGATTTCCTCGGGTTCTTCCTCCGCAACCTCGATCGGCTCGTCAACAACCGTCTCGTCAACCTCGACCGGCTCGTCAACAACCGGCTCGTCGACTTCCTCGGGCTTGGGTTCTTCGATCGGCGTCAGTTGCTCCTCGATCTGCACATCGTCCTTGTTCCCAGCCACAGCCAAGATGTCAAGCAACGTCAACCCCTCCAGGGCAGCCGGACTCCCCAAATTGCCTGCCTTCCTAAAACATGCGCTCGCCTCGTACAAATTCCGCTCGCATCCCAAGCCGGACAAGTAGCAACGACCAAGCCCTAGCTGGGCATCGGGATGACCCTGCATCGAAGAACGACGCCACCATATGAATCGACGGTCGTAGTCTTGTTCGACCCCGAAACCCAATCCATAGCAGCGACCGACTAGAAAACCGCTTTCGGCATCGCCTTGCTCGGCAGCGCGCAACAACCACTTGAATCCTGTCGAAGCATCCCGGGGAACACCAATGCCGCGCAAGTACATCTCGCCTAGGCGACGCTGGGATTCAACATTGCCCTGCTCGCCCGACAACCGATACCAACGCAAGGCCAAATCGATGTTCGAATCAAGGCCAATACCATGCTCGTAGCAACGGCCAAGACGATGCATCGCACCGGAATGACCATGGGAAGCAGCACTGCGATACATCGACAAGGCACGATCCAAATCGCGATCGCAACCAATGCCGTCCTCAAAACAAAGACCGGATTTGTACAGGCCGACGACGGAACCCGCTTCGCCTGCACGATAAAGCCAAGTCAACGCCCCCACCAAGTCACGTTCGCAACCAATCCCCTCCAGCAAGCATTCCCCATACCTAAGTTGAGCGGACGAAACACCGCTCTCAGATGCCTGCCGGTAACAATCCAACGCACCAGCCAGATCCGGAACACAGCCAATCCCATGCTCAAGGCAACGGCCCCGCTCGTACATTCCGTTCATGTCCCCCGATGACGCGGCGCGACCATACCATTCCAACGCAGATTCAAAATCGCATTCAACACCAATTCCGCACTCCAGGCAACGCCCCAGCTCGATCATCGCCAAGGTATGGCCGCCTTCAGCGGCAAGACGAAACTCGGACACGGCGGCAGGAAAGTCAAGCTCGCCACCGCCATAACCATAAAGCAAGCGGCATCCTGACAGATAATGCTCCTGTGATTCGTTTCGTTCCTGTACCATTGCAACCACGCTCCACTTCAACCCTCAACATCAACCAAGGCGATGAAACATCATTCGTCCATATCGCCCAAATCGTAGCTGATGTTGAAGGTGCTGGTGATTCGCTGAATCTCGTCGATGCCCGTCGCGCCATTCTGGACTTTTTCCCAGCCATCCTGACGCAACGAACGCATCCCCCGCTCCATCGCCGCCTTGCGCAAATCACTCGTGCCGACATGCGCGGAAACCATGTCCTGCAACTCATCGTCAAGAAGGAAAAATTCGTAGATTGCCACGCGTCCACGATACCCGGAGTGATCGCATTCCAAGCAACCCTTGCCCTTCCATGCCTTAACTTCTTCAGGCGCAATCCCCAAGGTATCGGCGATTTCAGCACGAACTCGACGGCTGATCGACGTGTCCTCAATCTTGCAGTGCTTGCAGATGCGACGGGTCAGGCGCTGTGCCAGCGCGGCAACCAAGGACGCCGCGACCAAGTACGGCTCAATCCCCATGTTCACAAGACGGTTGACAGCGCCAACCGAATCGTTCGTATGCAAGGTGGACAAGACCAAGTGACCGGTCAAGGCAGATTGAATCGCAATCTCGGCAGTCTCGTTGTCACGGATTTCGCCGACGAGGATGATGTCAGGGTCGTGACGCAAGATCGACCGGAGCGCCGAGGCAAACGTCAACCCGATTTCTGCATGCATCTGAATCTGGCTCGTACCTACCAATTCGTATTCGACAGGGTTTTCGACGGTGATGATCTTGCGTTCGGGATTCTTGTCCCGAACGTAGGCAAGCGCCGCATACAGGGTCGTGGTCTTACCGCTACCAGTCGGTCCGGTCACCAGCACGATTCCGTGCGGCAAGGACACCAGTCGGCTTAAAATCTCGGTCTGGTACTTGTTCAAGCCCAGCTGGCCCATTTCGATAAAGATCGAGCTGCTGTGCAACACACGCAAACAGATCGTTTCGCCGAAACGCGTCGGCATGATGGACACACGCAAGTCCGACGCCTCTCCGCCAATCATCAATCGGATACGGCCGTCATGCGGCAGGCGCTTTTCGGCAATGTTCAAGCGCGCCATGATTTTAAGTCGAGATACGATGGCTTCGTGGAGGTCGACCATTCCTGGCGGCGTTGGGATTTCACGGAGCATGCCGTCGATTCGATACCTGAGCTTGACCTTTTCACGGAACGGCTCGATATGGATATCGGTAGCATGTAACTTGATGGCTTCTGCGATGAACTCATTGACCAGCTTGATGATGGACGCGTCATCCGTTGCCGCCGTGGCATCGAGATTTTCCACTTCCATGTTGTCAAACGTCCCATCAGGAGCGCCTTCAGCAGCTAGCCGGCGTTCTTTTGCCAACTGCATCACCTGCCCGGCGCCGATGCCGTACACCTTCTTCAGCATCACGTCAACTTCGCCCGGTGTCGCCAACACAGGATCAAGGCGGACACCCAGGACCAAGCGAAGATTCTCGCGCTCGCGCATCGTCGGCGGATTCGCAAATGCGGCCTTCATCGTGCCGCGCTCAAGAGATATCGGGACAAACTGAAAATGCAAGGCGACCTTTGCGGGTACCTTGTTGATCGCCTCCTCGCTCAATTCAGTCTCGCCCAAAATCACAAAGGGTAGGCCGGTCGTCATGCTCAAGGCGCGATAGACGACTTCCTGACCTGCAAAGCCCAGTTCGAATATGGCTTGCTGCAACGTGCATCGCGCACGTTGTTGACGGCGGCGGACCTGATCCACTTGCTCTTGGTTCAACACCTCTTGTTCAAGAAGTACTGAAAGTAGATCCATGCCCAAATATTGACTGTTCGAGGCAGACTCACTCATTGTATCGTAATTTCCTGTTCGTTTTTCTTGCCCTTGTGAATCGTCGCCTTCTTCCCTCCTGAATGGATCAGGACAATCTTGTCAGCGTCAAACGATTCGATCTTCACCGCATCCAGCAATTGAGCGCCTACTTCGAAGCGTCCCGATGCGCGCTTGTTCCCCTTCTCTTCCACGACCCTCAACCATGCCTTCCTGGTACCGCCCTCGACGGCCGAGTATCCGGAGTACATCACCTTGAGCTTGCGTGGCGGTGGCTTTGGCTTCGGCGGCGGCGGCTTGGGTGGCGGCGGCTTGTCCGCAACCTTTGGCGTCGCGGGCTTTTCTGCCCCGGGCTTCGGAGGCTGGGGTGTCGGCTTGGTATTCGCAACCGGTGGCTTTTGCTGCGGCTGCTTCTGATCGGGTTTCGGCTCAGTCTTTGGAGGCGGCGGCTTGGGCGGTGCGGGACGACGGCGCAGGCTGTGCGTGAACGCCAATGGATTCATCACGTCAGGCAACTTCGCAGGCTCCAGGTACGAATACGACGTCACATCAAAATAGCGCGGACTCGTCGGACGCTTCTCCTTCGAGCTGACTCCGCCATCCTCCATCGTAAATAGGCGATAGGCAATCAAACCAGCTCCAATGCCTATCACCAGGAAGACGCCTAGAAGCAACGTCCGCTCCCATTCCGCCTTCATTTTCTCAAGTATGTTCATCCGTCGTCTCCAGAAAGGTTCATAAAAGAAACCCTAGACTCAAATCATATCCCAACCGGCTTCTCGGCACGACCGTCATCCTTCGTCGCCTTGGGCGCCTTGGGAGCAGCTTCGCCCTCCAAATTGAAAAACGAAGAACACACGATCGTAGCACGTATGTTCTGTATCAATATGTGACCATTCGCATCAGGCTTCGAAAAGATCCCCTGGCCACGAAAACGCTGCAACGGATCCTCGGTCGTCAACTCCATCTGAATCATCGGCAAAAAGTCATTGCCACTCTGCAAATCGGCGACAAAGGCCGCGAAATCGTCCATGCGACCACGAACCTCGATCTTAATCGGTATCTCCATCAGATATGCAGTCTTGTCATCCTTGCTCAAAGTGTAGCTTCTCACCGGCAAGGCGACGATGTTCGCCGCGCGAATCCCGCCGCTTCGGGCAAATTCCTGGTCAATCTCCACATCCAGGTTGTTTCCGTAAACCAACTGGACCAACCGCTGAGTCGTCCACAGCTTCAGCATCATCACATAGACGCTTCCAACCGTCGAAACATCCAATCCATATACAGCCGGCTCCAGGCTCACACGCCATTGCTGGTTCGGATAGGTGATCCGCAGATAATTATTGACCTCCTGAGACACCTCTTCGTAGCAGCTCTTGTACTCCGTATAGTTCGCCATGCTGATGAACTTGGAGGAGGTTCCGTACTCGTCCTCGATCTTCTTCTTGAACATCGACGTGGCACGCAAGCTGACGTCCTTCTCCATCGCCTTCAAGCCGCCGCCATCCTTCTTGCTCCCGTCAATCTCCTTCTTGTAGTCGGCAAGCATCTGCGCAAGGCGATCGGGATCGCTAGGCCACTGGGACGCCGCAACCTTGCTCTCGTCACTCTCGTAGCTCTCCTTCTCCTCGACATACTCGTTCCATAACGGCCAAAGGAAAAAATATCCGATTATCAGGCACGCTATCGTCAAAAATATCGTCGCAACCACCAAGTTTCGGTGTGACGAAGGCCATTTTTTCATAAATCCAGACATCTTCATGTCTCCATTTCAGGCAGAACCAACTTCACGCAGACCCGCGATTCCCCGCACGGTCCAATCACTTCTTGTCGCTGCTCTTCTTCTTCGAATCCTTATCGGGAGGCGGTGGAGGCTTGTTTATATCACTCGTTCTAAAGGGCAACTTCAAGATGAAATGACTATTGTACCGGGAACCAAGCAGGTAGGGCTGCTCGCCAGGATGCTCAATCATCGTGTTGTCCAAATAACGCAACCAAGGCTCCAATATGACTTCCTCAAGACCGCTGTACTCCAACGAAGTCATCGAGTCAACACCGGCAAAGTACGCGTCGGCATCAGGAGTCGCAGCGACGTCAGCCTTGCGATTCAGGCGGTTCTGCAAGGCCAGAATCGTCTCGTAGTTGTTGACGGGGCGACGGGTCTTCGGGTCGTACTGCTTCTTCGTAAAGCCAATCGCGACCATCGTCGTCAATGGTTCGATGCTCATCACATCCGTAAACTTCAATTCCTCGCGCTCGGGTTCGGTGACTACAGGCTTCAAGGAAGTACGCAACCCGCCAAGACGGTTCCCTAGGCCACGACGACTCTCACGTTCCCGTTCGCGAAGACGGTCGTTCCCCAGCCCCGTGTCCTTCTGCTTGTCCCGAATCTCCCTGTAAGAATCGTAGCTCGCCAAGTCACCGACATATACGCACCAGTCACCTTCCTCCATGCAGCTCTGGAGCTCCGCCAACGTGCCCATGAAGCGACCTGAACGGCTACCACGATCGACAAAGGGCAACATCCTGGACTGGTAGTACGCAATCACACCCAAGGCACTGTCCAATTCGGTGATCTTCGACAGGCACCTCCCGATGTTCTCCTTCCGCTCGCGAATCGTCTCCAATTCGCTACCCAGCCAAAGGTACGAATAGGCCATGCCGCCAATCAGGCAGGTGAAAAACATCAGGAACGCAATCAGAAGGAATGGGAAACGAGACTCTTTTCGATGATACCAGCGCAACCATTGCGGAGCCAAAGAAATCGGAAGGCTCGCGCAACCAATCCCTTGCAACGCCAAACCGTAGGCGGCAACGAATTCAGGCCGGACTGAACCGCCCTTCTCAACAACGGGACCGTAGGACTCAACAGGACAAGATTGCAAATGAGCCAAAAACTCGCCCAAAATCGCCAGGTTGCTCCCGCCGCCACTAAGCCAAATCTTCGAGACCGGCGTCGCATTCAAGGGCTCTTGCTCGCCAGATTGCCAATGTTCAATGTTGTTAGTGAACTCGTTCTTGAAACTCCTGAAGCACAACAGGTCGCCAAGGCGCTCCATCCGATCCGATGCCTCGTCACGGACAACAGGAACCTTGATCCCGGTCACCTTGGGTACCGTCAAGTCGCCGACTCGCAAAGGCGCAACATCGTCAGCATCCAAGTTAATCACAGGCAAATCGTCGTCAGGATCCAAGTTAATCACCGGTATATCGTCACCGTCGCCCAAGTCAACCGCGGGCAATGTGGAATCGTTATCGCCAAAGCTCGGCAAGGGTTCCGAAGATGGCTCGGGATCCTTCAGCAACGACGTCCAGTCAAATGTCCCAGATACCTTTGCCTTCTCAGCCTCGTCCTCGGTCATCCCCAACTCGCGCATGATCGACTGAGTAAAGGCCTGACCGCCGCACATCAATCCCCCGACGTACAATACTTGACCGCCGGCAACCACAACCATCGTCGAGCTATCTACGCCAACATCAAGCAATATCTGCGGAGCCATCTCCTCCAACGCCTCGGGACGCAATTCGAAAAACGCGTTCGCAATCGCCATCCCCGTCATCACAATGTCGTCAATCGGTATCCCCGCACTGGTGGCACGATCGCTGTAATCCTCAAGGTTCGCCTCGCGTGCAATCCCGATCATAACGGGATTCTGCCGTCCATTGCCTGGAGGCATCTGATGGTAGTCGTACAAAAAACGCTCGTCAGACAAGCCCGACAACTGCATCGTCTCGAAGCCGACCATCTTCTCAAGGTCTTCACCCTTCGCACCAGGCGTGAAATCGCTGACCTGGGTCGTCGCCATATACTGAGGCATGCCCAAGTACACATGAGGCACGCCAAGCTTCATGTCCTTAAGCCAACCGCCTACAGCGTTGAACAACTCAAGCTCGTCATCGCCACGAATACCCTCGTCGCGACTGGAAAACACCTCGGCGCGCCTCAAGATGGCCTTCTTGCCCGAACGCGACAGCACAACCAGCTTCGCACTCGTCTGGCCTATGTCTAATCCTATTGCCTTTTTTCGCTTCGTTGATTGCATAGTTCACCACTTACATTCGACGATATCGACCCTCACAGGTCGCAAGGTGAAAGCCAAATACAACGATCACCCAAAAAACCACCTTATTTCCCTTCTTTAGCAGGAAGCGCAGCCTTAACAGGGGCATCCGGCTTCTTTGCGGGCACTGGCTTCGCAGGAGCACCAGCCTTCGGGGAAACCGAGGCACCAGCCTCGGCATCCTCCTTGTCAATCACCTTCACGTACTCGCCACGCTCGTTGATGACACGAGCAGTCACGAATATCAGCAAATTCGTGGGCTCGACATTGCGGATCGTCCGGCGGAAAAGGAAGCCGATCAGTGGCAGGTCGCCAAGGAACGGAATCTTGCGGACTTCCTTCGACTTCGAATTCTCAAGCAAGCCACCCAGAACGACCGTCTCGCCGCTCTCGACGCCAACCGTCGTCGCGATCATCTGCTCGTGAGTCCTGGGCAACTTGATCTGCGCCATCGTGCTGTCATCATCGTCGTCATCGTCATCGTCACTGTTCACGTAGCTGTAGCTTTCCCATTGGATGAAGTTGACGACTTCCGGCTTCAGGCCCATCAGGATTGACTTCCCGTTGTTGCCGATGTTGACGCGGACATCCAAGGTGATACCGACCGGCAGTTCCGTGGGACTCCCCGTCGGCACCAGGGTCTGCTGTTCGCCCTGGTCGCCCTTGTCAATCGTTGCCGTATCGTATTCTTCGAAGTAGTACAGCTTGTCACCCTTGCGGATACGCGCCGTCCTGTTGTTCATCACGGTAACCCTGGGCACGCTCAGGCTGACGGCCGACCTCTTGGTCTCGATCATCCTGATGACCACGTCGAAGATTCTGTTGCCCAGCACGCCGTTCAAGGTCACCTGCCCCATGCCGCTTTCTGTTTCCACTTCGCCGAACGTCGCCCCCGAACTCAAGGCGCGAATGCCTTCCGCGGCGAAGCGGTTCGTGTAGTTCGGCACGTTCGCCAAGGGACCAAGCGCATTGCCGGCGGCGTCAACAGGAATTTGCATCTGGCTCAACTCGACACCGACGTCCTTCAGGTCCTTCTGGCTGACCGTGATGAAACGAGCCTCGATCGCAACCTGCATCGGCGGCTTGTCAAACTCACGAATCAATTCCTCGACAAAACGGAGGTTCTCCCGGGTGTCCCTGACGACGATGATGTTCCTGTTGCGGAAAATCTTGAAGCCGGCGCCTTCGGGGCTATCGTTCAGGAATGACGTCAGAACATCCTCCAGGTCGTTGTCCTCCTCGGTAGGTATGTTGCCACCGCTGCCCATCTGCGCGCCAGGGGCGCCGCCGCCCTGGGGAACCTCAGGAACAAATCCGTGGGGCAGCCGGATGATGCGGGTCTCAAGCTTCGGACCGCCGCCAGTCTCGCCTTCAGTAACCCAGACCATGTTCTCGCCGACATAGAACGCAACCCCCATGTTGCGGGCAATGTACGCGAACAATTCCTTGATCGGAACATCCTTGAACTTGACCGTCAAGGTCTTGTCCGACTGCAAGGCGTCGTCAGCAATCACATTCAATCCATTGGCGTTCAATTCCTCGACCAATTGAGCCACGTCGGCGCTCTCCAGGCTCAGGCTGATCTTCTTGTTGATCAAATCTTCCTGGGAACCCTTTGGCAATTCGATGGGACTCAGCTGGGAATCGATCATCACCGTCGTCCCATAGGTCGAAGGCAGCGTCAATTCCGTATCCGACTGGGTCACCATCGTGACCTCGGTATGCTTCTCGCCGATCGCGCGTGCGCCCTTGCGGCTCATGATCTCAATGGTCTTCTCCAGGGCGAGCACTTCCGTGCGGCAGAAATCGAAACGCTTCAGCGGATCCAGCAAGCCAAGGGCATCGTCATATTCGCCCTTGTCAATCAATCCCTGCACCAAATCAAGGCGCTTCCGCACACCAGTCTCAAACTCGCGCTGTTCGTCTCGCTTGATGGCCTCCAGCGCCGCTTCCTCGCTCTCGTAAAACTCATATTCCTGCTCGGGAGTAGTCTTGCAAGACGACAACACCAGCATAAACATGACAACTGCAGCAAATGATGAAAAAAATCTCATTCTGTGACCTTTGATATATGATGATTTTAGTTCAATGCAAAAAAAGTTACTTGACTAAAAATTAACGCACCGCAAACTTCCATTATTGGCTGTTTTACCATTCAAATCGAAAGAAAATCACTGCTTGACAAAAAAGATTTTCATTCGGCTCCTTATCACAAGAGGCTTTCAATGCCCCATGACGGCTTTTTGCCAACAACTTCGAACTCATTCTCTAAACTCGTGAACCTCAAAGACAGATACCTCGGTCGTACCCTCGGACAACACTTCCTCGCCTATGCCGCAACGCTGGCACAAGGCAAGCATAAACGCACGAGGTTCCTTGATCTCTTTCCAGACTCGGGGGATGAAGCCAACCGGCTTCTTCCCGCTGGCACGCAAAACCACACCGTCGCGACCAGGACGCAACTTCGAGTACAATTCCTCGCGGGTCTTGTAGTTGAGGCGACGGGACGGGGTGATCACACCAATGACAATCGTCGAATCGCGCAATTCATCCTGGGTAATCGGACGAGACTCGTTCGTGCATAGCTTTGTCGCGGTCACGACCAACAGCACCGACAAGGGATGCTTGCCTGGCTGCTGTGCCAGCGTGCCAAGCGCCTTCCCGTCCTTTACCAACGTTATCGTGCAACCATACGGCTCCAGCAATGTCCTGGAGTATTGGGGCAAATCCGGCGCCTTCGTCTTCGCGATGCTGCAGGACATCACGCGACGCACCAAGTCCAACAGGATCAACTCCTCCTCGCGATTCAGCAACGCGCCCTCGTAGCTCCCGCTGACTTGACCTTGACGAGAACGCAAAAACGTCAGCACATCCCGAAAACCAGGACGGGATTCGCGGACAACACCCATCAACTCACGGGTTCCGACGGTCTCCAGAAACAATAGGCTCTCGAGGCGACCACGTACTGGCGCAGGGCGTGACTTCGCCGGCCTTGGAGGGGCAGGACGAGGATACCGCTGCAAATCGAAAACGCTCAACTTGTACCCGATCGCCTGCGCGCACAACGCTCCAGCGACCTTTGGGAGCCCCCCCCAGCCATCAGATCCCCCCACAACCTTCCGCACATCATCCCGCCAAGTCCCGCCCAAGGAACAATGTCCCTCAGGCATCACGCCGATCATCACTGTTCCAGGTTCAGACATGCATAACGCCAATGAACCGAAAAAGTCATTCAGCTTCCCATCGCCCGCATTGCCCTCTCCGACGAACATCGGAACAACCTGAACCTCGCCCAGTTTCACCAACAACAAGGACAGCACAAGCTCCAGGCGCGACAACTGGGCCGCGCTCAAATTGCCGGAATAGCACAATTCGCACTCGGACAAAATCTGCTTTCGACTACGGTCGTGGACCTTGACGCGCCCCAATGGACAGCTGTAATCACTCCCTGAACCAACCAAAATCCGATCGCCGGAAACCTCCGACGAGGTGATGATGACATACGCAATTCGGCAATCGTTCGGCAAATGCCCGATCGCCAACCCCCAATCCTCAAGATTGGTCTCCATATCGCCCTGACCAACCAATATCCCCTTCACTGCACGCCCGGGAACAGATTGGGGCAACGCGCCCAAACTCTCCTCAAGACGACCTAAGTACGATACGCCTCGGTCAATCGCCGCATCCTCGCCAGAAGCCGGCGGCGACGACGATGCTTTACCGCCATCACGGCTGGCGCAACCGCTCAAAAACACCGCAAACAGCAAAAGCAAAAGTGCTGAACATCGCCTCATCACATCAATCACCTTTCCGTCTTGCATTCAACATGCCCTCCCAATGCTCAAAAGGTCACCGCCGCATAGCTCCCGCAAGGAAGTGTTATCCCCTCGCCATAAATCGCCATCTCGCCACTCGCAATCTCGCCACGACCAACCGTCTGACCCAAAACGTTGGACAAAACCAAGGGAGTGTACCCCGGAGTGTGACACGAAAGAAACAAAAATGTTGCGTCAGGAGATAATACCTTAACACACAACTCCAACAACTCCAACAAGTTGTTGTCTATCTTGAACAACTCCTGATTCGTGCCGCGACCAAAACTCGGAGGATCAAGCAATATCCCGTCATAGCGACGACCACGACGAACCTCGCGATTCAAAAACTTGTTGACGTCATCGACGATCCAGCGAATCGGAGACTCCGTCAAACCATTCAACTCCGCGTTCCGGCAAGCCCAGTCAACCATCTTCTTCGAAGCGTCCAAATGGCATACCTGACACCCGTCCTTCGCCAAGGACAGGCTCGCGCCGCCAGTGTATGCAAACAAATTCAATACAGATAGCTGACGACCCGACCCGCGAATCAACTTGGACATCCAGTTCCAAACAAGCAAATGCTCCGGAAATACGCCGACATGACCGAAGTCAGTCGGAGATATCCTGAAGGACACATGACCGACGCTGCACGTCCAGCTCCCGGGGAGACGCTTCTTGAATGTCCACTTGTTGCCATCTTCGCGAGTAAAGTAACCATCCGCACGAGACCAAACATCGCTACCCAAACAAGGACGCCATACCGCCTGGGAACAAGGACGATCAAGAACATACTGTCCAAATCGCTCCAACTTGCGACCGCCGCCGCAATCCAATAACGAATATGTCTCTTCCATACAAAAAAACCTGCTCAATCCCCCGTTGTCACCAATGTCAAACGACTGTCCTTGACCTCAACGAACTTCAAGCGACCACGCCATTCCAAAGACGAAAACCGACGTTTCACCTCTCCCTCAACCACAGACTCGTTCAGACGGCTCAACATCCAATCAGGCACGGACATGCCCTTGACCTGGCCGTCCAACAAACGCAAATTCAACTCGCCATCCAACACACCGGCCTCAAACGTAAACTCACCTTGCAAATAGCGACCGGAAAACTGGGGAACATTGCTTAAGCTGACGTTGACCGTCGCAACGACCTTGTCATCGGACAGATGGAACCTAACCTTGTCGCGATAATTCCGACCCTCAGGAAGACTCGCAAGAAGCTTGTTCACATCGTCGCTGTCCAATGTAACCGATGTCTCACCACGAGACTTGCCGGACAAGGAACGGTGAACACGCTCGTATACAGGCTCCAAACGACGCCTGTCGGAAGCAGTAACCTCAACCGTTGGCAACTCGGCAGGCGTATCGGATGTCCAACGAGCGCGAAAACTCCGAAACCAAAGCCAGGCGCCTAGCACACAGCACAGCGCAATAACGACAAGAATACCCCCAACCCAAGCCGCTATGCGCAGCCAAGACCGTTTACCCGATGATTCCTTTCCTTTTTGCCCTGATCTTGCCGTCATTTCACAATGCACCGAACTTGCACGTCTGAACACACATTCCGCAACCTACGCACAACGCAGGATTCACGCTGGGACAACCTGCGGAATCCTTCAGCTCCAACGCCGGACAACCGAGCTTCAAACAAGCCTTGCAACGCTTGCACTTCGACTCGTCAACCACAGGCTTCTCGCCCAACAGACGACGCTCCTTCAATACGCATGGAGCACGGGAAATCACCAGCGTCATCTCATCGGCGCCCAAAGCTTCCTTCAGCACCTGGTCAACCGCCGCCAAATCGTAGGGATTGACGACCTTGATCCGCTTGACCCCGCACGCTGCGGCAATCGCCTCGATCGACGCCTCGCTCGTCGCCTCGCCCATCAACGTCCGCCCAGTTCCCGGATGCTCCTGGTGCCCCGTCATCGCCGTCGTCCTGTTGTCCACGACGATCAGCACCGCCTTCCCGCGATTGTACACCATGTTGAGCAAGCCCGTTATGCCCGAATGGAAAAACGTGGAGTCGCCTACGATTCCGACCACGGGACGCTTCTCGCCCGCCTGGGACAATCCATGGGCCAACGTGAAGCCGCCACCCATGCACAATAGAACATCCGTCCGTGACAGCGGCGGGAACACGCCGAGGCTGTAGCAGCCGATATCACCGGTCACCACCACATCGTATTTCGTCAACCCGTAGAAGATTCCACGATGGGGGCATCCGGCGCAAAGCATCGGCGGTCTTCCGGGCAAATCCGCCGCATCGGCGACCGGTGGCACAACCTCAGGCTCCTTGCCCTCCAAACGTGCCTTGACCCCACGCAAAACCATGGGCGTCAACTCGCCGCAACGAGGCACAACCTCCTTGCCGACGCATGGGATTCCCAGCGACTTCACATGCTCCTCCAAAATCGGATCGCCTTCCTCAATCACAACAACACGATCCATGCGAGACGCAAAATCCTTCAGCAATTGATCGGGAAACGGCCAGGACCAACCCAGCTTCAAAACCGAAGCCTCGGG